>Ga0190271_10000069_pt1 | contig 57437 bp, 98 predicted proteins | sample Popmic356T_FD_133747 | JGI IMG/M metagenome (GOLD analysis project Ga0190271, IMG submission 133747) | Populus adjacent soil microbial communities from riparian zone of Weber River, Utah, USA - 356 T | ecosystem: Environmental > Terrestrial > Soil > Riparian zone | place: USA: Utah | collected...
AAAGGGAGGGAAGTAGCACTTTCAGTGGGCGCTACTTCCCTCCAACTAAATATGGAAGGAGCCACATCAAACGTAGCGGCGGTAACTTCCAGAGGTAGAGGACTAAGCTACGCATGATCCTCTGCACTGCTCCTTACCGTCTAGTCCCTCGAAAGACTAAACTGGTAAGGCTCAATGGGTGAGCTATTGCTTACAGCCGGTGGGTAAACGCGATGCCGCGACCGGCTTACTAATTTAGATAGTTGAAGAGACTACACTAGTTTCATTAACTCCCTTCCCCGTAGCCCAAGCCGGGAGTTAATGTATCCTCACCGGCTAGTGTAGTCTCTTGAACTATGTAAGGATGCATAGTTCAGTAGGGAATCCTAGATAGGAGAGACATATGGTGAGGAAGATCATTCTCACACTAGTCTCGGTCGGCATTGTAGGTACATTTGCCGTTACCGCGACTAGCGCACCAACAGCAACACAGGATCAGGGGCGTAGGCTTGCTGGTCCTTTCTGTATTGGTAAGAAGTTTCTTCGTCCTCTAACAAGGTCAGAAGAGAACCGCATTAAACAGGCTGAGAACATGAATGATGTTCGTCTTGGTCTTGCGGTACTTCGTGCAGGTGCAGTAAGGTCTGTTGCTAAGGGTGATAAGTGTCGTCCTTGGGAGAACCTTAAGCCAGGTGTAGCTGTTGCAGGTACACCCGGTCCTAGGGGTCTTAAGGGTGAAGCAGGAGCAAGAGGTCCAGCCGGTGCTAATGGTGCCCAGGGTGCTAAGGGTGATACTGGTAGCGCAGGTGCAGTAGGAGCTACCGGAGCTACTGGCGCTACGGGTGCAACTGGTTCAACTGGAGCTACTGGCGCTACGGGTGCTAAGGGTGATACCGGAGCTACAGGTGCCCAGGGTGAGCAGGGTCTTATGGGACTTACTGGCGCTCAGGGTATTCAGGGTGAACAGGGTGAACAGGGAATCCAGGGCATGATTGGTGCTACTGGTCCTATGGGTCCACAGGGGCTACAGGGTGTTCAGGGACTTATTGGTCCTCCCGGTGCTGATGGTGCTAAGGGTGAGACTGGTGCTACCGGCGCTCAGGGTCCAATTGGACCTGTTGGACCTGTTGGCCCAAAGGGCGATGATGGTGATGTTGGCCCTGCTGGTCCAAAGGGTGATACTGGTGATACCGGGCCTATTGGTCCTACAGGAGCTACGGGTGCTATTGGTCCTGCTGGTCCTACTGGTCCCGCTGGTCCAAAAGGTGATACCGGAGATATCGGTTCACTAGAGACTGTTATTGGTGGTACTGCTAGTGGAGATAAGCAGTTCACCGTTACGTGTCCTGCTGGTAAGCAGGCTATCTCTGGTGGGTTCGATATTCAGGGTAGTGTAACTGCTTCGTTTAGAAGTGATGCTACTGGTGATCCAACTGGTACTAACGCTTGGACTATTATTCAGAGTTCAGGTGCCGATCTATCAGGCGTGGTATACGTCTACTGCGCGTAGCTAAATGAGATAGGGGGTAAAAGCCCTATCTCGTTGAGCTACGTAACTACTAACAAGGACTACCATGTTCGTAATCATTCTAGCAACACTACAACTAGGTGTTGATGTACGTTGTTATCAGAACAATGTAGAATGGGAAGCACAGAAAGCACTAGTGAATACTTATCCTACTGCTGTGGCGTATTTCAATCCCTATGAGGAAAAGCCACATATTGCAATTGGCCCAAAATACTGTAAAGCAATCAAGCGCCCTACGCTAATGGGCGCTTTTGTTTTAGGGCATGAATTGGCACACTACTATCAATGGCTTAATCAAACACCCTTTGACGAAAAAGAGGCAGACGATATGGGCCGGCGATGGTCGCTAGGTTTGCTGCATAAATTGGAAAAGCTATTTAAGCGCAAATCACCCGCTCTCATCACGTTAGAGCCTTGACTTAAGGTTAAATTTCTGCTACCGTGAATTGTGCGGGTTTCCAGACCTGCGCGCTCGTCGAAAGGGGCATTGAAGGAAGTTAGTACGGCTTCTTGTAAATGCTCCTTTCGGCTTTAAATTGGCAGAGTACCCCACTCGGCCAAAGGGGAGGGTTAGTCCAGACACAGCTAACCCTCCCCGTCTTTGTAAACTACGAAAGGAACTGGTTTGAGATTTGCCTTGGCACTAAGCATAGCAGCGATGTTAGGGCTGCTTGCGGCAAACACGGCACAATCACATCTAGTTACGAAGTCGAATGCAAAACACGATACCGCAGAAAATATACTCGCTAAACAGACCAAGAACCTCGCACACGTTAGCTATGTGTGTCGAAGAGGCAAAGGTACTACTCGACGGTGGCATTGTTTGGCACGTCGGTGGCTCATACGAGAACGCAAGGAGTCACTACAGCGAGTTAATCCGTACCATTCCGCAGGATATTGGGCTAACGTACAGATACTATACGCCACTAAACTTGCGAGGGATTCAAGAGCCGACCCTTGGCCCAATTGTCCCGATCCTGGTCCTAGAGACAACCAAGGAGCAGGACATAGCTGGCACGACACTGTAGCTTGTGAAAACGGTGGCAACTGGCTAGATAGTCCAGGGTACTATAGATGTGGTCTACAATTCGACCCAGGATGGGAAACACACTATGGAGTTAGGTTCTGTCCATGATTGAAGATACGTGTGAATGTGGCTTAGGTGGTAATGGTTTCCATCAGTCATATTGTTCTATGGGAGCTTCACTAGAAAAGGTATCAGAGTCAACCAAGCGTGATCCCGAACGTTGGATTGAAAGCTATACAGACCGTAGTACTGAAAAAGTACGTGCCGGTGTACTAGCCTACTCCAACGGACATAGGTAAATGAGCGTAGGGCACCAACTTGAAGAAGAGATTGACTTTTGCCCCTCATGTGGTGAGAACGCAAGGTTAGTTGAATCAACAGGTTGGTGCCCTACATGTACTTTAGCAACAGAACCCAATCTCAGGCTTTGTTCATGTGGGCAGTTCTTTAGTCGAAAGGCCCACAGGAGCAAATGTTGGGATTGTAGAAGGGAGGAATGGTTAAGGAAACATGCAGATGAAATCGAGTCTTATCTGATTGTAGGGTTAACAGTCACCGCTGCAATCAAAGCAGTTAAGCGTGATATTCGTCCTACGTGCCACCGATGCAGGGAACCTATTAAAGGTGGTAAGCAGGGTGATCGCTTTTGCAGAAGAAATGACGAGTGCGAAAAATCATCAGATAACTATAGCGCACTACGTAAATCCGGGCTAGGACCGGACGTTGCTCTCGCCATTGCAATTGGCAGAGTAGCTGTTTTACACCCCTAGCAATTACAACTGAAAGGAAGTCATGGAAGGCTTCTTTATTCCTGTTAAGGAAGAGGGTTACAACTCTACCGATTGGCAGGAAGAGGATCTAGCCACACATCTGGCTAAAGAGTTTGACGCCGTTGGTGGACATTATGCTGACTGGTCAGAAATGGGTTGCTACAAGACGACTAGCGGTATCTGGCTTGCAGAGCGCGTAATTGAAAAGCTTGGAGAGATTAACTTCACTCCGCGACTCTTGATCGTTACGTCACGTAACGGTAAGGGTACGTACTACGATGCTATTCCAAAGACCCTGGCTTTGAAGGGCTGGAAGTTCTTTGACATTAACGTGAATGGCGTCACTGAACGGTTGAATGATCTAATCATCAACAAATGGGAAATTTCGGACTGGTGTGATTACATTCAGGAAGAAAAGACTCCCCACGTAGTTCTTGCTCACTACCATTGCTTCACTAACAAGTCTCCGGTGCGTCAGTGGCTTTCTCGAATTAACTACACGTTCTGCATCGTAGATGAGGCCCACAGGATCAAGAACAAGGATGGTCAGTGGACTCGACATATGAAGCGTTTGAACATTGTAGCGGGTAAGCACGTTATGACGGGTACTGGATTCGTTAACAGTCCTGATGAGATTTGGTCATTGCTTAACTTCCTAGATCCTAAGAAGTACGCAAGCTACGGAGCGTTCCGTCGGTACTTCTGCGATATTGTGGATATGGGCGGCTATACGCAGGTTACGGGAGTTAAGCGTGAAACCCGCGATGAATTCCGCGAGCTAGTTAGAAGCATCGGCCCACGTAGAGAAATGAGAGAGGTTCACAAGAACATCAAAGAACCAATCTTCTCCAATCGTGAGGTTGATCTTAACGCGATTCAGCGTTCAATGTACGAGCAGCTAAGAGCAGAGTTGTACATGTTGGATCAGAAGGGTGCGACTATTGCATCCCCCAACGTTCTTAGTCTGCTCAATCGTTTGAGGCAGATCAGTATTGCCACACCTGAGCTACAGTATGACTACTTCGACGATAACAAGCAGCGTCGTGTAGTTGGTGTTAAACTGGTTGAGCCTTCTTCCAAGCTAGACGAGCTAGAGGATCTACTGGATGAATTGCGATGGGACGATGAAGTTAAGCAGAAGGTTGTTGTCTTTAGTCAATTCAAAGATCCGCTTTTTCTCTTGGAAGCAAGATTGAAGGCAAGAAACGTTCCCTACCTCCACATGGAGGCTAAGCACAACGATGAGGAACGTTACAAGATGTGGCACGATGAGTGGGTGACTGACAAGCATCAGGTCTTTATGTCCACTCTTGATCTAGGCGGTGAGAGTATTAACTTGACGCCTGGACAGTATTGCGTATTTCTCGATAGGTCTTGGAGTCCTCGCGCTAATAATCAGGCAATCGGTAGAGTGTACCGTCCTGGGCAGACTGAGGCAGCTGAGATTATCTACATCAATGCACGCAATACGACTGACCAGCGGCTCATCGCTACAGATGCACGTAAGACAGGTTGGTTCCGTGAAATCTTCGGTGACGTAGATATGGAATCCGTTAGTCCTGTGGACGTTTTTAAGAATGCTCCGGTCTTTCACACTACCGGACTTGCTCCACTCATTACGGCAAGACACTACAAGTACGAAGGCACCAATGTAGTTAAGTGTGGTGCTTGCTGGATGATGGACATTGTTAAGACTAATGCAGGGGATTACGTTGGCAATGAAGCCGTCAAACAGGAGAACCTAGAGCTACTCGACGACCATGAGCCGTGGCAATGCGATGAGTGCCTTACTCAGAATGCAGCCTACGAACTTCTGGGAGAGGAAGCGTGAGTAGGGAACTAACAAGGGTTCGTAGAGAACTACAACAACTGCAATCAGTGAGTGACTTGCTACTGAATCACATCAGTAAGCTAAGGGAGTACGAAGCTATCCTACTAGAGGAATCTAATGGCTATCGACGAACAGTGAGTAACGAATGGGTACTCCGTTCGGAAGTTGAAAGCCGCGTTCGTATCTACATGGATCTTCATATGCGGCAGTACGGTAATGAAGGACGTACTAAGCTAATTGAAGCTGCGAAGATTTCTACTCCTACGTTGCAGAACATTCTCCAAGAATCTCCACAAGGAGAAAAGCAGAGACTAGTACGGTTAGATACAGCGTACCGTTTGTTTGATGCTATGAACATGCAGCACGCTATTCACGAAATCGACGTTCTAACAGGTAGGCCCGGTCACGTCCAAATCCCCGAACCGCCACCTACGCAGTTTTTTGAGGAATAACACGTAGGGGGTTGACACAGGCGCGGATACCTGCTAGTGTCCGTCGTTCCACGTACTCCTGCCGTTAGCTACGGCTTAGCGCAGGAAGGAGCCATATGAGCAATAAGAAGGAAGTAGTGGCAACGGCCAAGTGCGCCTGTTTCCATTGTTCTGCCCAAGTTGCGGCAGATGAGTGGACAGCGCCGTATTGTCCACAATGTTATGCTAGTCCCAGGTGCAAGTGATGAGCAAAACCCCGGTAATGCCGGAGAGGGACATTCCCTCTAAATGGGACATTATGCCGGTTCACGCAAGCGACGTGGCTGCATTCAAACGTTGCCGACGCTATTGGGATTGGTCAAGTCCTACACGTACCAACCTTAGACGCCGTACAGACATTCACGGCATCTACTTCCCTTTGTGGTTTGGTAGTGGAGCGCACTACGCACTACAATGTATGTACGATCCCGTTCTTCCACGCGACCCTGTGGAGGCTTTTATCACATGGTACGAGTATCAGTGGAACGGTGGTATCGTTACGGAAGATTGGCTAGAGCATCTTCTAGACAATGAGCCTAGAGACTTGGGTGATGGAACCTTTAAGGTTAGAGGTTTGATTGAGCTACTGCCTGATCCGATGCGTGAGAAGGAAGAGTTTGAGTACCATCGTGATCTAGGTATTGGCATGATGGAGTTCTACAAAGAGTACGCAGAGAAGAACGACGACTTTGTAGTAGTAGCTGCTGAGACTATGTTCTCAGTTCCTCTTGGCTTTGAGGTTATTGACAAGCGTGAAGATAGCCCCAACTACGGCAATAAGATTGAAGTCCACGCTAGAGGTAAGCGTGATGCCATTCTCTATAACCCTGATACTGAACGTTATGGGTTCATGGATCACAAGACCGCTGGTGAGATTGGTGACAGCTACTTCACGAAGCTAGAGCTTGACGAACAGGTACTCACATACTTTTGGGCTACGGAGTTTGAGGCAGAAGTGTACGATATGCCTTACAAGCGCATTGATCGTGTCATCTACAATGTGCTGCGTAAGGCTTACCCCAAACCCCCCACAGTATTGAAGGATGGTTTTAGCCCTAGCATCAATCGTAAAGAGGAAATGACTACGGCTGCGTTGTTTGCCAAGCACATCAAAGACTATGGGATCGAAGTGCTGTACGAAAATGATGTTAAGTGGCAAGCATACTACAACTGGCTTAACGAGTTGGGTGACAGTAACTTCATTCAGCGTAAATCATTCCGATACAACCAGCATCAGGTTAACAACAGCCGAATGCATTATACGATGGTTGCTAAGGAAATGCTGTCTGAGGATTTGCAGATTTATCCGACTCCATCCGGTAACTGGCTTTGCACCAACTGTCAGTTTAGAGCGCCATGTATTGCTGTTGACGATGGAAGTGATTGGCTCTATATGCTAAGTGACGGATATGAGGAGAATCGTGGCCGCTGAGCCTGTACTGCATCAAATTCTAGTTAAGTCGAAGTCAGGAGTTTTTGAGACTCAGCGTAGGCTACTTCACAATGGCATCCTAGATTGTGAAATCGTATGGAGTAAGGGACTATGGCCACATAGAGTTAAATTCTTAGCTCCTGCTGACTTTGACGTTGACTTCCTACGTCCCGACATTCTACCTCCAAAGGATTACGTTGGATAGCGTAACAGCACAGATCATCATGGACGGCTTTGCTGCTATCGAGAAAGCTATGGTGACATTAAAGAATGAGGTACGGAGTATCGGTGTTGGGCATCATACTTGTCTCGCTGAGACTGACAAGGCATTTGAAGGTCTACGCTCTTACATGCATGATGGACCGGAGCTAGATGATGCCGACGCATGAGCTACTATGCGGGCATTGGACGTTCTACGGGCCTGAGCTTAACTTGACAGCTAGATGTGATCTAGAACAAGATCACGATGGTATGCACACATATTGGATTACGCCCAGCGATACGTTCTCATGGTCTACTGTATCGGAGAAGCATGAGCGACCTCTTTCGGCCAGTTGAGGGAATTGAACTTGACTCACTTGGAACAGTTATCTCAGAAGGATCTAGTGGTTATCCGGCACCGGAACAATTTGGGCCGCTTAGATGGGTTGATTCAACATTGCGTTGTGCGTCAAGAGGTTGTAGTAGTCCCACGCATTGTAAGCTTAAGGGCATACCCTACTGCTTCTCACATTGTCTACGTGAAATGAATCAGATGCTACTAGACCTAGGGATTGAGAAGTGACTGATCCGCTAACTAATATCGAAGATCACAAAGCGCAACTAGACATTGGAGTGTTCGGAGCGCGCATCTTTCAGGGTGCTAAGAGCGAAGGTGCCCACGACTACCAAGCTTTCCTCATTGTCTGCGGATTCTACGTAGGCATGTTCCATCCTAAACCACCGATAGAAGAGGAAGGGGGTGAATAGCTAATAGCCGGACTAACAGTAGAGGAACTCCGTGAGAAGCTTGGAGTTAAAGCACCTGATGAATCTATTAGGTGGATTAACATTATGCCTTACGGAGAGCCGGGTGTAGGTAAGACTGAGCTAGCTGGTACTGCGCTAGATCATAAAGCCCTACGCCCTGTCTTGTATCTTGACATTGATGGTGGTGTCAAGACTCTTCGCAAACGAACCGATCTAGATGTTCGTCAGGTACGTTCAATGAACGAGGCTAGAGAAATCTACAATGAATGTTACAAAGCTGTAGATTGGGAGAGCAAGAATCCAGAGCTACCATTTAAGACGGTAGTATTCGATACGCTCTCTGAGCTAGCCAAGCTAGATATGCGTGAGATTGCGAGAGCAGCTAACAAAGCCAATCCGAATCAGAATGAATATGTACCCTCGCCAAGAGAGTACCTAATCAGTGGTGAACGAGTAAGAGAGATTGTACGTTCGTTTCGTGACCTACCCTGTAACGTGGTATTCAACTGCCACAGTGGGGATGGTAGGGATAACAGTAACGCCACAATCTTCTTTCCTCAGTTTACTGGCAAGCTGCGACACGAAATCGCAGGATTCATTGACATTGTTGGCTACATGACGTCAGCACAGAAGGAGGGTGAATTCGTCAATTTCATGCAGACGATGAAAACCAAGAACGTAGCAGCAAAGGATCGTAGTAAGGCACTACCCAAGCTCATCGAAATGCCAACACTACCGATGATTTGGGACTTGATCCATGAGTCATAGTAAGCGAGTAGCGTGTATACCACATCACTCAGATAGAAGGAGAATGCTTTGAGCGGTACGGAACTTGAAGGCTTTGGTGGAGCACTAGACCTTACTGGTGCTAACACAAAGGGTATGGAGCCGATGGACAGTGGCACATACGCCTTTGAACTGTTCGATTACAATTGGACAGAGACTAAGGGTGGCGAGGGTTCTAAGCTCCCTGCTGGTAGTCCTAGGCTGAACATTCAGCTTAAGTGCATTGATGAGCCGTATGAGAATCGTAGAGCGTTTGACGGGTTTAACTTCCCGCCTGCTGACTACGATAAGGAGAAGCGTGAACAGGCGCTAGGTTTCTTCGCTCGGTTCCTCATCGCTATGGGACTTCCAGAAGATGAGGTTAAGAGCAAGAAGTTCAATGCTAACGAAGCGTTGGATGCTCTTGTTGGTGAGCCTGTTCTCGCTACTGTTGGTCTTAAGCAGTACACCCAGGGCGCGAGTGAAGGTGACTGGTACAACCCGGTTAAGGGCTACAAGCCTATTTCCCAGCGTGATGATAGTGCTGGCGGTGGCTTGCTCTAAGTAGCAACCAATCGTGTGAAAGGGAGGGTACTGCGGTGCCCTCCCTTTTGCACATCTAAGGGGCATTAGTATGAACATTGACGAAGCGAAGAAAATAGCGGGTCGTAGTAGTATTGGAAAACACAAGACTGGTGCAGTTATTTCTATTGATGGAAGAATCATCAGTAATGGCTGGTCACATGTACCTCATTACAAACTACGCAGTAAGCGATCACTACATGCTGAGATTCATGCACTTGCTAGAGGACGTTACAAGGAACTCGAACGTGGAGTAATTTGCATCGCTACGATTGCTAGACGTAGTGGAAACTACGTGAGCGCAAAGCCCTGTCTGGATTGTGCAATTGCACTACGAGCCGCTGGTATCTATCAAGTATACTACACACTGAACAACGATTGGAATGATTTTCTCAATCTTCTTGATGAATCAGTGTTCGACGATTTGAAGATTTATGAGCGCAACGGCAACTAGCCTACGACTAGAGTTCTTCGACTATCTCTTTGAAGAGAGGGATGGTTTCCTGTGCATCGCTCATGCACCGAAGAACAACAAGAACAAGTTTGAGCAGAAGTTCTTTTCGTGGCCTGAACAACGCGAATTGATGGGACAGTACATTGATGAGAAAGTTACCGGAAACAATGTATGGTTCAGCGTCAACCTCTTTAGACGCCCCGAGCGCAAACGAGATTTTGCTCTGCCTACTCGACTTGTGTGGGCTGATCTTGATAACTGTGATCCAGCAGAGGTTGAACCGATACCACAATGTCGTATCCAAACGTCTCCTAAGCGGTTCCAGGCATTTTGGAGATTAGATGAACTAATCGACCCGGAGTTGGCTCAGTCCTATTCTAAGCGTATTGCATATCAGTATCGTGATAAAGGTGCTGATACGTCCGGTTGGGATATTGAGCAATTGCTACGGGTGCCTTTTACGTATAACTACAAGTACGATGATGGTGCTACTCACGTTCCAGAAGTAACTTTGATGAGTGCTTTTGAAGCTATGCTCCCTGTGGCGGTTTTCGATGTTGCAACAGTCCCCACAGTTGAGGAACAAGTAGCAGCCGATATGCCAATGCCAGACTTGGAAGGTCTGCCAGAGGTATCTACTATCGTCTACAAGTTTCAGTCTCATCTGCGTAAAACATCATTCGATGATCTATTCGCAACGGAGCCTAGCTCCGATTGGTCAGCAGCTATGTGGCACCTTATCAACATCTGCCTAGAAGCAGGTATGACGAATGAGGAAGCGTTCGTAGTCTGCATGGAAGCTAAGTGCAATAAGTACGAGCGTGATAACAGACCAATCGGATACTTGTGGAAAGAAATTCTCAAAGCAGAGATTAAGCAGAAACAAATTGCTCTGATCGTTAGTGATGTTAAGCCGCTAGTCATCCCTGAACTGTACATAGGTGATCCGCCGGCGTCAATCATTGACGACTACAAAGCATGGGCAGTTAAGGCTACAGATGCGGTAGAAGAGTATCACGAACTAGCAAGTACGATGATGCTTTCATCAATTCTCAGTGGCGGTTTGTATTGTGATACTTCATGGGGTAAGGTCATTCCTAACCTGTGGGGTCTTATCCTTGGTGACAGTACGTTGACTCGTAAGACTACTGCTATGAAAATGGCAATGGAATTTGTTAGTGAGATTGATCGTGAAATTGTAGTAGCCACAGATGGTTCAGTAGAGGGTCTACTGTCAGGTATTGCTACTAGACCTGGTGAAGTTTCAGTTTTCTACAAGGATGAAGTCAGTGGATTCATCGACAGCATCAATAGAAAAGATTATCTCGCAGGAATGCCGGAAACGCTCACTCAGTTGTATGACGTGCCACCGTTCCTTACACGACGGTTACGTAAAGAAACTATCACTATTACAAACCCGGTATTCATCTTTTTTGGTGGAGGAATTCGAGATAAAATGTACGCATTGCTTAACGACGAACACATTTTGTCCGGCTTTCTCCCCAGGTTCCTTATCGTCGGTGGTGACGCAGACCTTAGTAAGATGCGTCCTACCGGCCCGTTGGCACCAAGCATCGATTCCAAAAGAAGAGAGTTAAGAGAACGGTTTGTTCATCTACATACCATCTATAGTGGTATGTCTGAAATGGAGATTCCAGAAGCAGATACCGTTCTAAAAATTCCAACGCAGACGGAGGTTGTGCTAACTAATGAAGCGTGGCAATTCTTCCAAGACACAGAAATGCTGCTTGCCAAAGCAGCGAGTGAGAGTACCGCAAGTATGGTCGCCCAACCTACATTCGGTAGGCTTGCCTGGTCTGCATTCAAAATGGCGATGCTTTTCGCAGCATGTAGGCAGGAACCAAAGAAGGGCAAGATCACAGCAGAACTAGTTGATCTTCAAGCTGCTGTCTACTACGTACAGAAATGGGGTATTCATACAGTTGATCTGATTCTGAACGTAGGACGTACTACGAACCAACGTATCATCAGCAAAGTGTACGAGCACGTTAGGCGTAGGCCAGGATGCACTCGTAGCGAAATTTCACGTGTACATCATCTGAGCAAGAAAGAGCTAGACGTGATTCTTGACACTCTAATCGACAGAGGACAAGTTAGAGTCCAGAAGGTAGGAAATGGGTACACAGTCCATCCCATCTAATGGTTCAGTGTGCCCTAAAAGTCCATTGTCTCCAAAAGGGCCACATCTGTATCAGATTGATAAGGGAGATAGGAACTTCAAAATCTGTTCGTGGTGTGATACAACAGCCTATCGAACCGACGATGATCTTACGGAAGGGAAGGTGTAATGGGAACTAATGGTGGGGAGCCTACAGAGCTAGAGATTCTCCAAGCTAGGCTTAGGAAGGAAATGGAGAAGTGGGATCAGCTAGGTATTGATACCGGCGATATTACTTCCGGTGGTGGTCAGGTGCGGCTTAGTTTGCGGATTGACGCTCTTACGCAGATGATGGTAGAGAAGGGCGTTTTTACCGAAGATGAAGTCAACACGAAGTTCTGCCAGATCGCACTAGAGTTCTATCCTGAGCTTAGAAAAGAAATGGAGCCGATGATTGTAGAGGCTCGTTTGGCAGCATTGAAGCGCGGCGAGATTAGGAAGCACTAATGGAGCTACCTGAATATCTGGACTACGTAGAAGCCGTACTAGACGACGAGCTACGTGAGTACGTCTACAAGAAGTTCGATACTCTACAGGAGGATAAGGTTAGAGAGTTTGGGCAGCGCAAGGTTCCCTATGCTAACTCCTATTGGGAGAATCAGCTAGGTATGTATCTATATCGAGCATGGACGCTTGGACTAGATACTCCCGCTGGCAGACAGGCACTAATGAAGTACGTTGCTACGGCAGTTGGTATGCTAGCTCAGAGCGTGGCTCTCTATGGAGAGCTTCCAGAGCCAGGAGTTACTAGTGGAGAGAATCTAGACAAGCTGAGGCCATTTGGAGACTATTAACCACCCATCACATTACGGCGGTGATACTACATACGAAGCTATCAAGGTCATTGAAGCATGGGAACTAAGCTTCACTCTTGGTAATGCTGTCAAGTATATCTGTCGTGCAGGAAAGAAGCGTAGGGATCGTAGACTAGAAGATTTGAAGAAGGCTAGATGGTATATCGACCGTGAGATTACTAAATTGGAGAGCAATGAAAACTGAACTCCGTTACGGTGATGCTGTTGGTGAGATTTGTCCAGTGTGTAAATCCCTAGTTGGTACGTCACAAACAGTTGAGGAAGCACTCGTAGAGTTTCATGAAACGTATGGACTGGTCATTAATGAAAGCCCAATCGGATTCACCTTTGAGGAAGATGAAGATAAGACTGAGCTATTCCAGCTACGTTCCAATCTAGTGATGGAAGAGTATAGTGAATGGCAGGCCGCACATGAAGGTGAGGATCTAGTAGAGCTTGCTGACGCTATCTGTGATCTAGTCTACGTCCTAGTAGGTACTGCTGTAAGTTACGGTATTCCGTTTGATCGCTGCTTTGCAGAAGTGCAGCGTAGTAACATGAGCAAGCTAGGTGAAGATGGTAAGCCAATCGTTCGTGAGACTGACGGCAAGATTCTAAAGGGACCAAACTTCTCGCCGCCCGATCTACACAGCATCATCTATGGAGGAAACAATGAGAGTTGAAATTCGCAATCGTAGAGTGTACTTGATTGCTAAGAATCGCAAAACCCTTAACATGAGTGAGCAGTACGCAACTAACTGGAATGCTAAACGAGCAGCTAAAAGAATGTTCCCTGCTATTCCTGCGGAGGTAGCAAATGACAACGACGGAGCAAGTCGTAGTCAGCCGGAAACACCCGCTAGCTGACTGTGAAAAGTGTCCACTCTATAAGCGGAACATGGCTGCTTCACAATTCCCCATAGGGGGTAAAGCTAGAGCCGCCATTGTCTCACGTAGTCCTGGCTTCCATGATGGTATGGCTGGTAGGCCGTTTGCTGGACCTAGTGGTCAGGTACTAGATCATCTACTTCATCGCAATGGAGTAAAACGAGAGGATTGTCTTGTTACGAATGTCGTCCTATGTGAACCGCTACAGGGTGCGAAGGTTCCAAAGGAAGCAGTTGAAGCATGTTCTAAGAGACTTAAGCATGAAATTGACAAATCAGGTACAAGACTTGTCATTGCAGCAGGATCTGAGGCCGTCAATGCTATTGTCGGTAAGGGGTCGGTTGACAGTTATCGAGGTTACAGGCTTGAACGAGAAGGGCGAACAGTTGTTGCAACCAACAACCCTGCACTCGTACTCCGTGACGATTCTACCTTCCCCAATCTCGTAAAGGATTTCAAACGGGCATTCAACCCAATGCCCGAACCAACAATGCCCAAGGTGGTATTGATCGAAGGAGTAGAAGATGCAAAGCAAGCCTTCAAGAGGCTACAGTCAGTACGCGGAACAGTTAGCGCCGATATTGAGTCTAGAGGAGGACTTACGCATAGAGCGCATATCGTTTCTCTCCAACTTAGTCATGAAGGATCTTCTGCGATTGTGTTCGGAGAACGGGGTGGACTATTTAAAGACCGGGATTTCATTGATAATTACATGCGACCATTCTTTGAATCCACCACTCGTAGTTTTCTCTGGCATAACGGAATCTTTGACACTAAAATCCTCAGACACGGATACGGAATCGAAGCCAGAGTAGATGAAGATACTCTACTACTGAGCTATGCACTAGATGAGCGCGGAGGAAAAGAGAACGAAGGTGGCTACCACACTCTAGAGTATCTAATGATGGAAGAGTTTGGTTGGCCGCACTATACACCACCAGCGGTAAGCGCATTCAAAAAGACTGGCGAGATTGTACCATTGACGGTGCAGGCTAAACTAAAGAAGCAGTACGGGGAAGATTATAAGTCATCCGATGAGTATAAGAGAATCGAGAACGAGAATTATCTTGCTCTATACAAGTATGCGGGTTACGATGCCGCAGGAACTTTCCAGTTGTTTGCGGTCCAGTCCGAACGAGCTAAAGAAGATGGAGTCTTTGATAAGCCGTATAGGGAAACACTCCTAGCAGCAGAAGATGTACTACGTAGTATGGAAACTTGTGGTATGCCTTACGACTACCATCGTGCTGCTGAAATGTTGGAGAAAGAAGTTGACCCGGAACTAGCAACTATCACGAAAGACCTACAGAAGCTAACCAAGAAGAATCTACTTAACCCTGCGTCCACCAAGCAAATGGCAGTAGTGTACTACGATGACTTCAAGGTCAACCATGAAATGCGTTCACGGCCAGACAAGGATCGTAGTACAGATGATAGTGCTAGAAAGGAAATGACGGATGGACGCTTCGTATTTGTGGGAGAGCATACGGCAGTTATGGAAGAGGGTAGGATGGTTAAAAGACCTGCCCAAGATGCCCAAAAGACCCGCAACCTAATTCAGCAGATTGCCAAGCAACATGATAGATTCCAGAAGCTAAACAAGCAAGCTGGTACTTACCTGCATGGCCTCATTAAGGAGGCAGAGGATGATCCCGAGTCAAGAATCTATACGTCCCTACCTCGTCATGCAACGTCAACAGGGCGTCTTGCCTCACGAGGACCGAATCTACAAAATGTTACTAGAACCAAAGAAGGCTTGCCTGACATTCGCGGATTGTTCTTTGCTCTCCCAGGTACATTACTGGTACAGGCAGACTACTCGCAAGCCGAGCTTAGAACAATTGCTGCACTTTCTGGCGATAGACTCCTAAGCGGTTACTATGAACGTGGTGAGGATCTACACAACGCCACAGCCAGTAGGTTCTACGGTCCTGAGTTTACCAAAGAACAAAGAGCTAACTCTAAGAACATGAACTTCGGTGTGTTCTATCGACAATCAGCAGATACCTTTCAGGAGAAGCATGAAATCCCTGCCGAGGAAGCACAGAAGTACATTGATTGGGTATGGTCTACTTTCACTACTGTGGGTGAGTGGGAGAAAGACATTGAAAAGCAATGTCACGCCAACAAACATCGAGACTACACTTTCGTGGTTTCGCCATTCGGCCACAGAAGGCGATTTTATCTTATCACGAAGGAAAATCGGAACGCGGTGTATCGGGAAGCAATCAACTTTCTTCCTCAAAACATTGCAGCCAACTTCACGCTTCACGCTTGCATTCATTTGCACAAAGAAGTGGACTACACTAAAGCAAAACTATGTCTCACGGTACACGATTCAATACTCGCTCAAGTCGAAGAAGAATACGTTGAAGAATACCAAGGTATCTGTAAACAAGTGATGGAGTCTCTACCACACGATATGCTAGGTTGGACTCTTCCTTTCGTGGCTGATGTTGGTCACGGTAAAACATGGGCGGTGGCATAATGGACACACTACTAGACGTAATTCTCTGCTTTGTGGCACTAATCGTAATCACCACGTTTCTGATCGCCGCTTGTGGCGCAGGGGCGACCGGCCGATCCCCAAATCCGAATGCTGGAATTGAATCCTACGGGGCAGCGAGGGGTCTGCCGGTGGTCTAGGGTCGGCGCTCAGGAGCCGTCAGAGACAGCCTCAAACTAGGAGCATAGTGAAGATACTCACGATAGACCCAGGAGATACAACAGGCTTCGTAGAGGCAAAGATCGACACAACCCTGCTAAGACTAAAGCCGTTTCAAGGAAGATACACAGCTAATCAGTTCTACAACGTACTGATTAAGTGCAATCCCGAACAGGTACTATGTGAGAAGTTTGAATGTCGTCAGCACAACACGTTAGGTATGAGCATGACTAGTGCACATCTAATTGGTGTAACGATGTTGTACTGTGAAGAGTACGATATTCCACTTAGAATGCAAGATCCATCTTTTGGTGAAGGTGGCTTCTTTAAAGGTATGAACAATCTAAAGAAAGCCGGTGTGTATATCGGCGGTGAGCCATACCATCATGCTATGGAAGCTATGCGCGGCTTCATGCAATGGTTTACATTCGGCCCTGGCTACAAGTACCACAACAAGCAGCAGATTGAGCTAATCAAATGAGATACGATTTTGTGATCGTGATTCCATACTCGCAGCAGACAGAAGTGAAAGATCGTCTTGCAAAGGGTTGGGAACCATTCGCAATGTATGTGGACGATGGTACGCTCTGGATTGCGCTGAGACTACCATCGTGATTAGACGTGAAGTTATGGAAGCGCACTTCCCCGACTTCGTAAAGAAGGTCGATAAGCTAGTTAGAGAGGCCGATGATTTCTGCCGTGAAGTTTGTCCACCACCACAGAGTAAACATATCTCTAAGAAGAAAACGCCGCGCTCTAAAAAGCACAATGATCCCCGTCAATCAAAGATCCGTATTGAGATACTAGCCACTCTTGATATATATGGACTAATGAGACTTAAGGATATTGCGAGGTTATCGAATTATGGGTACGAAAGTGTAGCTGCTAAGATTCGTGATATGAAGGCCGAAGGGGAAGTTGTTAGTCCTGAACGTGGGTTCTACAAAAAAGGAGCACCTAGGCAGGAGAGAACCTAGGTGCCCCATATCGCCGCGTCGCGCAGCGAACTTTAAGTTAAGGCTTAGGAGCTAGAGTCGTAGGAGCAATGACCGGAGGGGATTCAGCATTAACGTAAGCTGACTCTACGCCAGGTAGTCCCTGAGCAGTACCACTATTACCGACTTTACTAGCAATAACTCCCTTGATTACTGCAATGATACCGGCGATTGCAGCAACCTTTGCTTTAGTCCAAAAGTCGGCATCCACACTCTCTGTCGCACCGTCAACAAAGAGCAGAGCGCCAAATGTCTGTAGGAACGTCCAAATAGAACGTTCCGCCAGATCAAGTAGAAATGCCTTGTTAAACACGTTTCTCCTTAGAATGCATTAGTTCCAGCAAATACGACAATCACCATACAAACAGCAATGATGATGAGACATACATCAGCTACGGTGAGATTCATTACTCTCCTAGGGTGTTACATCGAAGTGCAAGTAACAGTTGATAGAACGATAGTTATGCGGATAGTGCCCCATAGGATAACCTCCCATCGAGTACACATGCATACCGCTATCACCTTCCCAACCTGCTACGTGAGTAGGACTACCTCTAGAGAACGCAGGGGAATTAAAAGCGGTGAAACCATACATCACCATATCTCCTGGTTCCATATCTAGACGCCTACACTTTATGCCTCCGGCCATTAGCGTACCTGTGTACCCTAGACCGTTGTAGGACATTCGTGATCCACCGACAACATTAGGATTCTTCGCATTAGCAGCGTCGTATCCTAGGATCATGGTGCCGGAACAGTCAATAGCTCTAGGTACTCGAAAGTCCATATCTACTCCATGCATAAATGGTCTGGACTGTGAGTAGCGAATAGAGCCTCTGCTTGCGTACATGCGTCGCCATGCAGCTACGATGTTCCCACGAATAACATCTTCTGGCGATACGTGATAACGTTCGTATTCAGCCTCCATGATCTTTACTGCGACAGGATCAAAAGCCATACCGGGCTTGCCCTTGGCTTTCGTATCCTCTAGATTGTTATGTGCCCTAGGACCATAGCCTGCTGGCTTACGGCCATGCTTCTTGTGCAGCGCATATACGGCATTTCTCATACCGACGCCATAGACGTTAGTAAAGTTTCCCCATTCCATAAAGCCCGCACGACTTAGTGCGCGTTTCACCGCAATCACGTCCGGCCCTCTCGTGCCAAAGACTAGACTACGGGGAAGTGGTACTTCCATTATTTTTCTGCTCCTTCTGCTGCTTCTTCAGTTTCCTCTTCATCCTCTTCCTGTGGAGTATCTGAGGGATCACTAGGATCGTCCGGTGCGGGTAGTTCTTCCTCAGTTACTTCATGCATGATTCCTCCTTAACGCCAGAATACTTCTAGGACAATTGAAGCCAATCCTACTACTGTGAAAAATAGTAGTGTAGTAGGATTCTTAAGAGCTATTTGTTTAGACTTATTGTGTATCGCTGCTACTGTTTTGTCAGAAATCATCTTTGATTTCCGAAGTGTCAATGTAACGAGTAATTGGGAAGCCCATCATTAATAATGCTGCCATTACGATGCTCCGATCAGTTACTTCCGACCAAAACGCTTCGTACAGTATAATGCATAATCCACACAAAGAAACTAATGTTCTCCATAGCATGTATCCTTTAAATAACGTTCCTTTCTTTTTTCCTTCGTTTTGCATTTAGAGTTCCGCCGGGAATTGGACCGGGGCCAAATCAAACCAAGTAGAACTGCCTACTTCTGGAACAATCAACCCATTGGCGTCTAGACGACAACTCCCAAAAAGACCATTTGACACACAAGCAAATCTAATATAGCCAAGTGAGAAACCGGGGCTAACATTAGGTCTAAACCCTATGGGTAGTGTAAAAGCTGCCGTACCTATTGTACCAGTTTTGATTAAGCCTCTTAGATGAACAATACCTGCTGCATCACGCATAAAAGCAGCGCGATGGTTCCCGTCTGAACCTGAGCTAAAATTAATCCAACTGTTTTGAAATGCAGGTGCTCCGGTAGTACCAACCTCGATCCACTTAGTAGAACGATCGTATTGACGTACATTGCCAATTTCTTCCCGCAGCTTTCCCTGTTCACTATGAATATCAGGGAGGATGCCTCTACGCTTATATGCTCGTCTATCGTGAATACTCATGTGGAGGAAAGTGGTAGATTGAGGGTTGCGGTATATTCTGTAACACCATCATTCTCTACAGAACATTCAAGTGCCATTACAGTAAAGGTGTCGTTTATATCAATCCATCCAAGATCAGCTTTCAATCCAACTCGCACACCCGGCCAGAAATATTCTCTAAACCAGGGAGAGAATTTTTCAGGTTCTTCTACCCATTTTACCTGAATTTCAATATCAGGAATAAGTGCTTCTTCAAGACTAGATGCGACCAATGTAGAAAGATTAGTGTAGGCATTGGGGCCAGTAAATTCTTCGGAAATATCCCATCTACGATAAGCTGACATACCGTTATTACCAAGAACTGCTTTCTTAGCACTTGGTCCTGATGCAAGACCGAAAAACCAAGTTCCTCTAATACCTCCATGTCTAAAAGATACTAACTCACAATTGCCACCCCGCGGGTTAGCATCGAAATCGTAAGCCGGAGTATCAATAGTAGAATAACGAGGTAGTAAGTTACTAGGAAAGTCATAGTTCCCATACTGATCTAATCGCAGGTAATAATTTTCGGTGGAATCTCCAAGAGAAAACAAATCAGTAATATGCTGCCAGAGAGTTCTTGTATCCCCCGGTTCAACTCTATATCGAAACCCCGATCCAGTAGGACTGGGGGCACCTGTGAACGAGGGAACAAAACTGTAATTGACATAACCTGTAGCTTCGCTGATTAATTTATAGACTAGGTAGTCGATGGTATCAGTATAATCAAAGACAGTACCATTTGTACTATCCAAGAAAGTTGAAGTTCTGTAATTTGAATTCGGATCTCTAGGCCACATGATTCGTTCTAGATAATGTAGATAGTCTTTACCTGCTACCTTCATCATACGGGTGTTAAAGTAATCATCAATTGTAACTTCCGTATGAAATCCTCGCGTGATCCACTGACCACCATTACGATTCAACAACTGCCAATCTGTACGATAAGGTTTTGTTCGTAATTGGTGCGCTAGGTGATTGTTAGCAATTGGCATATCGTAGGTAATGTAACCAGGGCCGTCAACAGTTACGCCCCAACGGAGATTTAAAGGAGTTACTTCTCCAATAATTCCTCCCGAAGTTTCGTAATGATATACTAGCCAGTCAGTAGCCATTTAAATTGTGTAGGAGTTGTGCCAGTAGGTATAAAGTTGGGTTGCACCGCTAGTTCCTGTTCCATTGAGTCTTACATTCTTACCAAGAGCGCCCACAGTTCGGGGATCAAACGGTGTCCAACCAAAAATAGCGTCTATGAAGGGATACAGATTACTTCCCGCGCCTGAGTAGATATAACGGTATCTTGGCTTTATCGAAACGGTGACGCCCGAACTAACCGTAAAGGAGGACATACTAAGAATAGTATTACCCTGCCAAAGAATCTGCGGATTAGTAATCGGCCCGACAATGAGGAACTCGGGCCAAGATGGTGCATTGCCAATACCAAAGTTACCTAGTGACAAGTTCGTATTTGGATTACCTTGTACAGTCTGTTGGTTCTGCCCACGGAACCAAGGATCATTACCGCCTAATACAAGACGCCAGTTACTAATTGTTGCTCCTGCTAGACCAATGGGAATTTGTGATGGTCCAATTAGCGAAGCATCTAGTACCCATACTTCGCTCTGGCCCGTCATTTGGATCTTTAACTCACCTAGAGTCAAGACAGGGACTATTGAAGTGAACTGCTGAGCAAACGCTAAACGCTCAGTCCAATACCCTGTAGGAGTATTGTGCATAACGTCACCTTCCATCTGCACAACAAGCCTACCAAGAGTGGTTGGTGTGGGAATTAGTCCTGGGCTATAAGGAACATCTTGTTGGTTATGGCGCACACTCTCAATACTAGCTTCAAAACCTTTAAGCGCGCAGCCAACGCCATTGACTACATTGTTGAGATTGTAGTCTGTAGACATTGAGGCATTACGGAATAAGATTGAGTCAATCATTCTGCAAACGTATTCCTCACATTGAAGGCAGCGCGACTAAGCACCTGTTCTAGTGACTCACTCTGAACTGCGTGTACTGGACCAATCTGAATTGTGGTCGTAGAAGCAGGTACAGATGCAGCCGTGGTACTAGTCATTGCCATAGGTTGAGACGCAGCACCACCACCGCTACCGCCAGTACCGGAACTGATTACCTTACCGTTACTATCAATGATAGTACCGTCTGGAAGTCTATAGAACTGACCACCGCCTGCACCACCCATACCTCCAATTGGTACTGCGCCCGAAGGTAATGGGCTACCGGGGGTAACACCAGGCATGTTAGGCATCTTGCCCTCTAGGAGATTCTGGAAGAGATTGCCAAAGAAGTTAAGTAGTGCCTGCTGTTCACTTGCTACGCCAGCGATAATTGCAGAAGCAACGTTCGCTCCGTGTCGATACCAAATATCTAGCTGATCCTGCATTAGCTTGTTGGTTGCGGTGTTCACTTTCTCCTGCGCAGTTTTCCATAGTGACACGTACTGGTTTAGTTCAGTTTGAGTCATGCTATTGAGCGCATTCATATAGGGCAGACCTTCTGGCCCCATCTGTGCAAGCTGCTTAATGATTTCTTCCGGCAAACCACGCTTACGAAGATCATCTAGCACTTTCTCAAACGTATCAAAGCCTGCAATTTGTGTCCGTAGACCACTGATAACATCAGCACCCGTAAGTGCTTTAGGTGCCTGATTCAAGAGATTGTTTAGCACGTCGGTTAAGCTTACGATATTTGCAGCTAGTTCCTTAGTAGCATTGAGAGTTGCCTGTCCTACAGCATCTTGACCTTCTCGCCACAGCTTGACGTATTCTGCAATCTGTTCAGCAGTTGCATTGTCTAGAATCTTTAGTGAGTCAAGTGCTTCCGGGCCTAGCTCTTTCAATTGCGCTGCTAGATCAGCCGGTAGCTTACCAGCTAGAGAGGTAAGCGTACTCTGCCAATCCTTAAAGCGACCTACCTGCCCCTTTAGGTCTTGGAATAGATCATCGAAACCTAGTGCTACGCCCCACTCCTTCTTACTAGCTACGCCAGGATCGTTCTGTAGGAATTCACCAGCAAATAGCTGTCCTAGTGCTTGCTGCATAGAATCGTGAACTTCTCTAATCTGGCCCTGCAAGTCCTCAATCTGGCTACGGTAGTCATCTACCTGAGTCTGCCATTCCTCTGTGGCGCTCTTAAAGCCTTCGCCGATCTTGTTCTCTAGACCCTGGAATAGCGGTCCCATGTTGTTCTCTGCAATGTCGTGTAGCTCGTTCCATGTATCAAGCAGCTTGTTAGCTGCGGTTTCTTTAAAGTCCTTTAGCTGATCTAGTGTGTTCTGCTTCCAGTTCTTGATATCTTCTAGCGATTCGATCTGTGAGCGTCTAATCTGACCCTGCATCTGATTCCACGCTCTAATGTACTTCTTAAACTCAGCAGGGCTAGCTGTCGCAAGCAGCTTGATGTACTTCAAGCCGTCAATACCTAGCTCACGTAGATCATCAAGTAGACCGCGTGGAGCACCCTTGCGCTTAAGTTGATCTAGCGACTTATTGAACGCAAGCATATCTCTTACCTGACCCTTAGCATCCTTTAGTAGATCGCCAAAGGAAAGTCCCTTGCGTAAGCGCATCTTTGCTGCTTTCTCGCCAAACTCGTCAGCGCGAATCTTGTCGATTTGCTTCTTCGACTTCTTGAACTTAGCGAGAGCATCCTTCTGCTGCTGTAGATACTTGTCCAGCTTAAGCTGTGAGAACACTCCGGTATCACCAATAGCTTCAATCTTCTGATTCTTCTTTTGTAGGAATGCACCATTGAATAGGTCCATTACTAACGAAGCTGTCTTTTCGATCTTCTCCTTTTGGAGCAGACCTTTAATGATACCGTCGATCATGCTCTGACCAAGTGGAATGAAGAGTTTAGCGGGAGAACCTTCTCCTGCTGCTTCACCGCCGGCTGCTCTTGCTCTTGCTACAATTGCTGCCATAGCATTCGACACGGCATCGCTGCTATAGATTCCTGCTGCAACGCCCGAAGCAATACTAGCACCTAGAGAAGCTAGAATACCCATATTGGGAATGCTTACGGTAATACTTTGCTTGATAGGACTCTTGAATGCGTTTTCGATTGTAGTACGAGCAGGTCCAGGCTTTGCCTTTGGAATGATTGGAGGAATCTTTAGACCACCCATCCAACCCGGAGCTAGCTTAGGCTTACTTAGCTTAGTTGGAATGTTGAGGACACCCTTCTTAAGCGGCCCTTTGCCCTGAGATAGAATCTCTGCATTAGTTAGCTGATTAGCTTTGCCTGCTGCAATCTTAATATCCGCACTAAGCTTGATCTTCTCGGCGCGCCACTTACCAATGAACGTTCTCATCTTCGTGTTGGCTGCGCCAGTATCTAGATTTAGTGCGATCTTAAAGAACTTGTTGAGTTGGTCAGGCGTCATTAACTTGCCAGTCTGACGCTGGAAGTCCATAGCCATACGCCGCATATCTGCCGTGATGTTCTTAGGCAGCATGTTCATGTTCTGTAAGACAGTGATTACCTTATTGAAGCTCGTCTGAGCAGTTAGAGAGCCACGATTAACTTCCGTAGCCCAACTCTTAATCTGACGCTCTGAGGCTGCGATCTTCTGATTCAGTCTATCTAGCTCGGCCGCAACTAGTCCCCGACCTCTGGGGGGAGTGGCAGCTAATTGCTGTTCTAGTACCTTACGGCGCTGTAGTAGTTCTGCGTGCTTTAGCTGTGCAGTACCTAACTGCGCTAGTGCAATTCGCTGTCGTGCAAGGTAATCACTAAAGCCGCCAGTTGCTACACGTAGGTTGTTGTAGGTCGTAGTGAGATTAGCTAGGACTCTAGCGCGATCAATGAATGCTTGATTAAGCTGCAACTGAATTTCACTACGCTCACCACCCTTTGCTGTCTTTAGCTGTCGCTGTAGATCAGCGATGGTTTTCTTCACGCGCTGTGCATCTAACTGTGCCTGCTTAAAGTCGATGAGTGCAGCGCCAGTACCTCCAAACCTTGCAGCCGCCCTTTGTGGCGCTTCCATCTGTAGTGTGATGTTCTTGGTTTCCTGTGCTGCTTTCTTAACACCGTCCATATGACGCTTCCATAGATAAGCACCACCAGCAGCAGCGGCAATTGCAGCACCAGCTACCCACAGTGGCCCAGGAATTGCTAATGCCGCACTACTAGCAAGGAACAGTGTTTTCTGTAGTTTAGATGCACCGGCTGTAGCAGGGCCAATAGCCTTTAACGTCTTAGTTGCGCCCTGTCCTCTAGCGAACATACCTGCTAGACCACCTAACCCTGCTGCGCCTGTACCTGCTGCTTGTGCCACGGACGCCATTACATACGCATTGCGTACTGCGAGGATCGCTCTAGATAGCTTTAGCGCACCAGCAGTAGCAATAGCGAACATCGCAATCCATCCCCACTTACCCTGATCGGTAAGACCAAAGAATGCTTCGATAATCGTGTTGAGTCCATCCCATTCACCAGTGAGCATAGCGATTGCTGCGCTAACTGCAAAGAACCCTACTCCTAGAGCAACAAAGAGTAGTCGTGCTTTAGCTAGTGCCGCTGCAATACGGATAAGTGGACCGAGTAGGAACATAGCGGCCGATGCTAGTCCTACGATCCCCACAGTGATTGCAGCGATATGTACGATGTTTGCCCTTAGTGCGGGATCAAGGTCTTGGAACCAGTCTACTAGCTTCTGAATGTGCGGAGCCAGTTTAAGAATTTCCGGTAGTACGTTGGCACCGATCATTAGAGCAATAGCTCTTAGCTGATTGATGAACTTCTCCCACCGGACTCCTGTGGTTTCCTCCATCGTCTTAAGCGAACGCTTGAACTCGTTATTGTCCGTAGTGACCTTACGAAGAATGCGCTGATAGCCGGTAAGGTTACGAGCAAGGAACACGAATGCGCGACGTGCCATTACTGTACCTTCTGCATTCCCCACAGTCTTGAAGAACTGCATTAGAGCTAGGTCGCTCTTAGTAATGTCCGGTCGCTTACGAACGATGTTGCCGATGATCTTATCTAGCTGGAACATTCTACCACTAGAGTCGGCAACTTCAATTCCTAGCTTCTTTAGTCCCTCTACCATCTTAGGCCGTGTTAGGACTTCCATGAGTCGCGGAATACCAACACGCGCTTTCGCTACGCCTAGTGGCTTAGAGAGAAATGCGAACGTACCTAGTGTAGTATCTAGGGTCTGTCCTGCTGCTTTTGCCGCAGGCGTCAATGTTGTCAGGGACTCATTTAGTTCTGCGAATGACATACGACCGAAACGAACCGCAGCGAACATGCGGTTTAGGATACGCTCTACGTTAGCCGCTGTAGGAGCGATGTTATCGAATGCAGAGAGTACGCCGATAACGCCTTCTGCTACGTCAGTAATTGGAGTCGATCCAGCGATAGCTGCATCACTGAATAGACGTAGCATCTTAGTGCCCTGCCCTAGTCCCTTACGACTATCTCCTAGCTGGTCAATCGTAGAGAACAGGTTGTAGGCTGCTGCATTGATATCATCCATGCTAGACGTACCACTAGCCTGAATATCAATGAATGCGCGCTGTAGGTACTTACTGTTGCTTACGATGGTCTTGGTAGTACGACCAAAGTTCTCATCTACCTTACCAGTCTGTGTAGCAACGAGCGTTACGTTCTTCTCAAACATTGCTGCTTGATGTGCAGCGTAAGCTAGTCCACCGCCGAATACGAGGAAGGCGTACTGTCCAACACGACCTAGATGCTGAACAGTACGACCTAGCGTACTAATAGGCTCAAACCGCGCAGCACGAATTTCCTTACTAAGTGCCCTCTGCTGCTGTTGGGCCATTGCGTACTGAGTAGCTACACCTGCTAGCTCAGAACGAAGGATATGCGCGCGGTTAGCAAGTTTGATGTGATCGGAAGCTAGCCCCTGTTGCGCCTTAGCTAGCTTTGCTGCTTCTAGGTTGGTGGAACGATACTTCTCACCTAGAGCGCCACCAGCCGCAATCTGTTGATTAATAGCTCGGTTCGTATTCTTAGCGTTTGCTGCCAATTCTTCCTGGCGCATACTATTCGCCGTGAGCATCCTGTCTAGGAGCGTCAAACGAGCGCGAGCATCTGCAATGCCAGCCTTAGAGCCTAAGTCGGCTTCACTTCCCTTCATCTTAGCTAGCCCGCCACCTTCTCTAAGCATAGTACGGCGGGACTTAACTAGAGCCTCTTCTGCTTTCATAGCTCTAGCTTGTCTAGCGTACAGACGTAGCCTCTGCGTTTCTCTACGGAATTGATCGTTACTGATCTTGTTCAAACGATCCTGTTGTAGACCGATCTGTCTACTGATGTTGCCCCAATTGCGTAGAGCCGTACTACGCTTGCGTTCAATATCCGCAGCTTGCTTCTGTAGTTGTAGTGCTCTACGTTCTAGAGCAATACGACGTGAGCCTGACGTAATATCGGCAAGCTCATTACGGGCACGTAGCCCCTGACGCATTAGAGTCTGCTGCTTTAGCAGCATTTTCTGCTGTTGGATCTGCAAGTTACGATGCTTGCCCAAAGCAGACAAGTCTTTGCCGACTCGTCTTAATGCGCCAGAGGCTTGGTTCTGCGCCCTGACAATAAGCAGCATTTCTGATAAATGCCTTGCCATTACCTACTAACTGTTACCCTTCGGATTACGTTGTTTGTGTTCATGGTACGCATTACGTGCTCTTAGGACTGTTTGCATCTTTGTCATGTGGGATGGTAGCTGTTGGAACACTCCACCAGGATTAGGCAAACAACCCATCGTTTCGCAGAAGAACGTAATGTTCACCCAATACGCTACGTGAGCTATGAAACTTCCGTCGGCTCCGCTTCTTTCAAGTGTGGACTTCCGTCCTGCGATGAGTAAGAGTGCAATGTCGTAAAATCCTCTTCATCCTCATCTTCCTCCGGCTCGTTAAGCTCAGTAAGAATGCGGTCGATTTCAATACCGACTTTAGGATCGAGGTTCTTTACGTGAATGGGATTAGTGAAATCTAGCTTCTGCCCATCCTTAGTAGCAAGGTTGTGATCTACGATGCAGTAGGCAAAGTCGTGATTAGCCATCCAAGCAGAAAGTGTCTTTAACTCAATCTTCTGAGTCTCAGGTTCATCCTGCCTAATTGACTTCTTTCGCTTATTACCACGCTGTACCTCTAGCTCCATGCCCATTTCTGTACCCTTGTCTCTACGGTCTAGAACCATACCGTAAGGAAGTGGACGGGCTACAATGAAGCCTGCTTCTAGATCATCTTCTGCCGGAAGGCTCCTTAGCTCAAACCGCTGTGGTTCAGTAGTAACTGTTGCGACGCGCATATCGTTCTCTCCTGTTCTCTCCTGTAGTTGTGCCCCCACCCACAAGCGGCGCGGTGGGGGCACACTTGATAAACCAATTAGACGATTGTTGTAACCTGTGTCTTGACCGTAACTGAGTAGGCATCGCCACCTGCAATACCAAGCATACGACCTTCTGTGTCTGCGGCTACTAGATCACCCATCCCTTCTAGCGGAATGCTATACGTGTTGAAGAAGTAGTTGTTAGCCTGTAGCTCTACTCCGTGTGTTGCAGCAGCTAGTGTTGCACCACCTGTAAGCGATGAGATACGAATAGCACGCTTGTTGGTAGCCTTGAAGAAGTCGTAATCAGCGCGGGTTAGGAAGTCAATCTCTGCACTTACTGTACCCTCAGTGATTCCAAAGCTGATGTACGATGCACTTCTGTCCTGACGAATACGATTCTGTGCTTCTGCATTGAAGTTAACTCCGAACGTGATACCGTTATGGTTAACGTCAGCAGCGGCAGCGAACGCCGGTGCAGCACCAGCAGTATCAAGCTTAAGCACATGAGAGTCGGCACCATATAGCTTAGGTGCGACCCATGCCTCAGTAGGATCAGCCGCTACTGCTTCACTCAAACCAAAGATATTGAGCGTAGCCATTAGAATACCGCTATCGGTATCAATGCTGAATTCAAAACCGCCCAAAGCGCATCCGGTATAACCGAACACTTCACCGTTACGTACAACAGTGATGGAAGCAGTTTTCTGCGTTGACGGACCGGCTGCTGTAGACGCCGTACCTGCTGAGTTAGGTGTGAACTTGTATGTCCACGGAGTTGCTGCACCAGTCTTAACGACTGTGTGCCTACCAAGATAGAGGAAGTAGACGATAAGCTCGGGGTCCACTTCCATTTCGATATCGCCCTCTACATGGTAGTAGGAAGGCTTTGCTTCTGTATGAATACTCTGCTGACGAATCTGCTCACTGAGGTACTTTTCCTCAGTATACTCTAGAGACTCTGAAATGATGGGAATGTAGATAGTTGGAGGTACATACGTTCCCATTGTAGTCTCAAAAGCAATGCCGACAGAACCGCCACCACCTAGTCCTGGTGTTAGTGCCATTAGCTGCTGCTCCCTTCACTTGCTGCGGGTTCTGCGGGTGGTGCTGACTCTAACTCTTCTGCTAGTTCCTCGTTAGCCGTAAAATGGAATGAGGGCGCAGGGAACATATCCTCTACTGCCTTAGTACCATGTTTCGGATTACCACTGATCTTCACGTATGGGCTATCACCAGCCCAATCCTTTACTGACTTGTGATGCCTACCGACGAATGCAAGCTCCTGTTCGTCGTCTAACTCTACACTTCCACCATTCTCAACAAGCACACCACCGATATCTAGTTCAGTGCCCTTGTCCATATTAGGGAAGTCTGCTGCGATCTTAACTCCCATTGTTCCTCCTAGTATGGCGCACGACTCTCTCCGTTCCAAATCAACATCGTTGCTACATTAGCAACACCCTTAGCGTCTGCAATAGTACCTGGGCGTTCCGATAGGACGTGACCAAAGATTACGCCACCACCGAGCGTATAATCCTCATGTAGCTTGTTTCGGATTCCCGCTGCTAGCTGCATATCCTCCTTTGTTCGTGTCCTATGGCTTGCTGTCATCCTTGCGTGATAGACTTCTAGCTGTACGATGAATTCCAGTTTATATGTCCGTGTGGTGTGCAACGACCGCGTGATGGGCACATTGTATGAAACCACCACAGCGGGGTAGTGAGGCAGTAACCGCTCGTCAGCATATCCTACAAACTTGATGCCTAGAGTCCCCTTGTTACTGTCTATCAACGTATAGATATGATCTAGCAATTCCTCCGGTTCAGTAAAGTATGGCATTAGTCGTCGAGTGGAGCAAATTTACCAATGTGCCGCTTTGCATGACGGAAGTATGGCTTTCCTAGTGTTGAAACAGCGAATGCTACCTCTCCATCGAACCAAGCATAAAATGCTGCATCCATCCTAAACTGTGCCGAGGTACTAATACCGAGGAACGTTCTTGGCGGTAGAACGTTCTCTCCTGGCAACGATCCAAATTCATCATCTTCAAGCAATTCAAAGTCTAGTCTAAATTGCTTGTTAGCTGCTTTGTTCTCTTCCCCCTGGGTACGTTTAGCACCAAAGTTGTTCCACATACCCCATTCAGGAATCCCACTAGTGTCAATGAACAGACCTTGATTAGTAGGAACGTAGGCTGATCTTTGACTAATTGCTTCTAGCGTATCTCCTGATCTTACCAACATACCGCCGATGTTGTTCGCTAGTGCGTCTGCAATGTAGCTTACTCTCCATGCAGGCCAAGGTTCTCCATCGGGGCTTGTTTTTGTAGCGAATCTTTCCTGAATATCTACGCGAGCTAATTCTCCTGCTACCGCCATAGGCTCAACCATTTCTTCTAGTTCATCAGCAAGCCTGATTAATGCACGCCTAACCTCTGTTGGTGTGGGCTTTGCCCAAACGTAATCCCACGTAGTGAATATGGACACAACCTAAAACTCCATATCCATTGTAAACTTAGGAGCAGGCAACTGAACGTAGTTAGCTTCTGTTAGCCTAGCACCCGTATCTACTGTTTCGTCTACCTCGGGCAAAGTCAATTCACCAGTTACGATCATTTCAAGCATCTGCATTGCTTCCAGATACTTCAAGCGAGCGTAATCAGCATCTTCTGGCCAATCCTGCGCTAGCCTATTGCGGTACATCAATGCCGCTACTAAGCGACCACCGATAGCTCTAATGGTTTCAGGTGTAGAAGTAGGGCTGTTCCAACCGGCTAGGGTTAGGGGAGAGAACGTTCCACTCAAACGACCCTTAATGATGCGTTCAGAATCTAGCTTAGCTTTCGCTACGTCCTGTGGGTAATCGGCCAGTAGAAACTTGTCTACCGGAAGATGTACCTGCACATCATCGTCGTGAATGAAAGATGCCATTCTCTCCCCTACCTAGTTACTTCTTCTCTTCTGCCTTAGCAGGCTTAGTTTCTGCGGCCTTCTCAACTAGAGATTCCTCAGAATCCATTGCACCTGCTACCTGTGCCGTAAGTAGTTCCTCCTGTGAAGAGGCTGCTTCTGCTAGCTTCTTCTGTAGATGGACTACCGGGCTATCCGTTGATCCAGCAGGCATATCAGGATACGGATACGGACGTGCAACACCCGCTTCTACCCATGCTTCCCATTCTTCCTCTGAGGAAGCATCGGACTCGCTAATCTCTTCACCGACAGTCTTGATGTTACGGCTGCTAATCACGTTACGCTCTCCACCGTTCGGAGTACGTACCGTAGCCGATTCACCACCATCGTAGAGATTGGACCAAAGATAGTGCTGTCCCTTTGCCATTTCCGATTACCTCCCTTCTACCATGCCGAGGCGCTAAACGCCGTCTTGATGATGTAACCTGCCATACCTGAAACAACCTTTGCATCGTAGCGCATGGACTTACGTACTAGGTCTGACTTACGACCTTCCTCACGCCACCTATCGACAGGGCCGATAGTACCATCGGGGTAGCGAACCGCAAACGTCTTACCGAACGTAAGAGTATTGAGGTTTGGTTCCGGCTCGACATAACCGATAAACACGTCCTTACCCCACAGTGAGGTAATAGACTCGGCTGCGTCGATATTATCTGCCGCATTGTACTTTGAATCGACTGTAAGCACAGTACCCTCAAAGCCCACTAGCTTCCGCCACGCTTCATCATCCATTAGCGAGAAGTTGATGAAGCGAGCAACAATGTCCGGGTGTGACTCTAGCCACGGAACACCCTCAGTTGGAATTGCCATGAGGTTAGGCGGACGACCAATGAGATTAGTCACCTTCTGCACAGCAGCCCGGATAATGTCAATCGGATTGCTTGTTGCACCTGCGTAGTTATCCCACTGATCTGCTGCTGCTAGCGTGATGGTTGAACCACCAGGGTAGTTAGCAGTATTGCGTACTGTGTCAGCTACTAGCTTCTCGTGCCTAAGCAGGATTGCTGTAGTAACTGCCTCAGTAGCATCCTCCATCGGATCAATCTGTAGAGGCCCACCGAATGCATCATTAGCAAGACCACCGGACGAATTGAGGAACTGATCTTCTTCATCGTGTACGGGAGACTGTAGTGAGTGCTCCTGTGTGCGATAAACGTCCTCACTCCACTTACGACCGGCGATTTCGTTTGCAACCGTACCAGGCTCTCTACGATCAGGATGCATCAACCAGTGTGAACGGTCGAATACCCTGTATCGTCCAGAGGGTGAAGTTACTTCAACGAACGGCATAATCCGCTGACCGTAGAGGTTCTGCGGTGCGTACCCTAACGAGAAGTTAGTGAGTAGCGGATCACTGTATAGTGTACCGGGATCGTACATTTAATCAATTCACCCCCTCTATTACGGATGCAGGAAGCCAGGAATAACAAGCTGAACTCTAGCTCGCTCACCGGCATTTGATGTAGGTTCAACACACATACCAACTACACGCTCACCAGCAGCGCCAGTCTTACAGCGACCATCAGAAGCCATTGTGACTAGTGCTCCTACAGCGATAGCGGCAGAGCATTCCCATTCGGTAGCACCCATGACTCTTACGGATGCACCCTTACCCTTAGTAATTTCACCAGCGGATACAGCTACCTGCGTTACACCGGCGATCTGATCGGTTGCGGCTGTTACGGGAGTAACAGTTTCTTCTGCGGAGAACTTAACGCCACGGAACTTCGCTAGTGCTGCCGCAACGTTATAGCCCTTGTCCATTACATAGTTGCCAGTTGCCATTTGCTTCTGTCACCCCCTCTAGTTTGTAGCGTAGGCTTCGGCTAGTTCAGGATAACGCTTTGCAGCTTCAAGCATTGCATCCTTCTGATTAAGGTTATCTTCCGTCATTAGCTGACTAACCTTATCCGCAAATGCCTTACGATCCTTCACACGATTACCTGTAGCCTGAACAACGTCCACAGTCTCATCTACACGTGAGCTACCAATCTCACCCAACTGGACTCCACCAGTAGCTACTGTTTCGACTAGCTGCTTTAGATCATCAGGAACAAGATTACCCATACCAAGCTTCATATGAGTCTGCTTAACTACGTCTTGCGCCCTGACCGATAGACGATACTTGGTCTTTTCTCCTTCTCCTTCACCTGCAACTTCAAAGTCTGCAAGAGAGTTGGCAAAAGATACAGCCTCATTTTCTCTATTCGTCCTTTCAAGCTTGGCAAGCCTTTCAGCCTGCTCTGGATACGCCTGTGCAAACGCAACCTGCTCAGACGCAACCTGTGTAGCTTCTCTTAGCTCAGAAACCAGTTCAACCTGTGAATCTAGAGCTTCCGTAACCTTGGTGGCAAGGTCCGCATCCTCTAGATCAGCAGCATTACTGATACCGAGCCTTTCTGCATACTGCAACAGTAGTTCACGGTTCATTAGAGATTCCTCCAACTCTGGAAGGTTCGGCGGTCGATGTAACCTACCTCCATTTGCTTTCCAATCGTCGATATGCTCATCTTCCGGTGCTTCTCTAGGCTGTGGTTCTCCACCTAGACCACTACCGGGTTCTGAGTGTTCTTTCTCCTTATCAAAGCTAGCGCGAAGGCTAAATCCTAATCCTTCACTACTACCATTATTAGCTACTTGTACCGCTGTGCCACCACCATTTAGCATTGCACCTAGAACCTCATCGTAGGTGCGAATACCATCTACCATGCCTGAATCAAGAGCCTTCTTTGCGCTAACAATGCCTCCTTCTCCATAGTTCTGCCTTACGTTTTCCTCAGTCGTGTTACGTCCTGCTGCTACCGACTGAATGAACAGATCGTTCGCATCTTTTACTACGCTCTGTAGATACTCATGGCTGTCATCATTAAGTGGAAGAATCTCCGCTGCCTTGAAGCGACCTTCCTTAATGACGGTCTGCTTAACACCAATGTTCTCTGCTAGCTGGCTCTCATCAGTATGTACCATGAAAGTACCGATGCTGCCTACCATGCCACTGTCAGACACGTACATTTCACTTGCCTGACTTGCTAGATAGTAGGCGGCGCTAGCAGCCATTGTGTTTGCAACAGAGTAAATTGGCTTAATGTCTCTAGCCTCTCTAATCTCCTGGGCCATTTCTTCCAACATGAACGAAGAACCACCGGGACTATCTACATCAAGCAGAATACTCTCTACACGATCGTTCTGTAGTAGCTCACGGAAGTCCTGAGTGAACTGTTCCATTGACGTAGCACCTGATAGTTCTGTCATCAGGTTAGCCTTTGGAAAGATTGGGCCATGCAAGGGTAGAATACCAACACTACCATGCTGTGAAGGTAGGCTACCACGATCACGCTTTGAATCCCTTGCTTCCTGCTTAAGTTGCTCAATGTCAATCTTACCATCAAGATGGGCATTGACAACTTGTAGGATCTGCCGTAGACCACCCTCGGTAATCAACCAAGGAGTATCTTGGATCATTGAGATTACTCTTGCGTAATTCTTCATTTAGCTCCCCGCATTATCTGTTGGAGCATCGGTATTACCACTTGAACCACCACGATCTTTACCCTTACCATTTGAACCATCAAAGGCGCCTGATTCAGTACCGTCACTAACCTTCTGTGGGGGAACGTTAGCTTCCGGTGTCTGTGAACCTCCAAGCTTAAGTGGCATATCACACCGAGAGCGCACCCAATTCTCAGTCTCTAGATCAAGAGTAATGAGATTTCGTGCAGCTAGGTTAGCTAGTGCTGATGCCCACTGTTGTAGATCCCTTGTTTCACCAATGTTCCGCACCTTCATCTGTGGGAAGCTATCGGTTTCAAAGTTGTATGCTACAAGCTGCGGGATAACGTACAGGTTGAACATATCACAAACGAGGTTAGCAAGATATCGCTGGCTCTTAGTGAACATATCCTGATGTGAACCAGCGGTTGCTCTACCTCCACCTTCTGCGATACCCATTAGGAGGAACTGCACCATCACGTTCAACATAATCATGCCGTTATGATGGTCGATTGACTTCATAACGTCCACAGGTTGTCCAGGCATATCTGCGAAACGTAGAATCCAACCAGTAGGTAATACCGCCCCCGCACGTTCATTAGTACGGATATTGCTAATTAGGTCTAGACCAACGCGAATATCGTTGTCATTAGCTGTGGGCGGTAGCTCTAGGATCGGGAAACCCATACCGTGACGTTCTTTCTGAATGCCGTCAATCTTGTATAGGTTTTCTTTGTAGACCCAATTCTTGTAGGACGTGCGAAGTAGCGATTTACCGTCTAGGTTGCCACCCTTCTTATTGTGCGTAAGAATGAGTAGCTTGCTAATAGGGATGGTTACGTCCTGTGGTCGGTTGTCCTTGCGAATAGCAGAATGAACAACTGACTCGGGGCCACCGTTGTCGTCATAAATGAACTCTTTGATGGTAGGAGCCAAGCGTGGAGCAATCTTACGTAGCATTGTATATTTACGTCGATTGGCACCGTCGCGCGTTGGACTCCACTCGCGTTCTTCAAAGACTTTCTCCCCAATGCTGAAACCATGTTCCATCATCCTCAGCATATCGTTAAGTACATTGAGGAATGGACTTGTCTGTGACTGTAGAAGATTGTACTCTACAAATTGGGCGATTTCCAGATTGATGCCCTTATCTGTCCAAGGCTCAATAAAGAAGTCAGCACCGACAATGGGCATCTTGCCTGCACGTAGGGAAACGTCAATAGCTGCATCGTTAGTGGACATTCGCTCGTAGACACTGATAGCTTGCCCACGTGTAGCTAGCTCAGGTACAATGTCACGAATAGGTGCAACACGGCCGGAACCCTGGTCTACCATCGCGCCGGCGTCTACTGGAATACTGCCCTTAGCGTTGTAACTTGTGCCAGTAGAGCGTCTACGAGGATCAGGGTCAGCCATAGCAATGCCGAGTCCATCAGCAAGAACGGCTAATGCCTCGTAGTTAGCAAATGGGTCTTGTTTCTTACTTAGACCCAGGGATTGTGCTAAACCCAACTTTTATTCTCTTCTCTGGTAATGGTCGCTTCTTGCGTGAAGAACTGCATAGCTTCGCTACCTGAATGGGCGGCAGTATAAATGTCGGACAGGCGTGGCCCCACGCCAAGAACGTACATATGATTAAAGAAGTACCTAAGTGCATCAGGACCATGATCGTCAAAGTCATGCTGCATTTCCTTATGGTTCTTACCATCTTTAACTTCAACGAAATGCAGACGTTCCATCTGCCTAATGATATTCTCTTGCCTATAATCAAACCATAGCTTAGGACTACCATCAGGCTGTAGTTTAAGATGTGACTTAACTGCTTCAATTCCTAGTTTCCATCCCACAGGCTCACTTAACACTGGCCCTAGAATCATTGCTAGAGTTGCTGCTTCATCTGCTCCACGAGGATCACCAAACATACCATCAATGTGGTAGCCGGGAGGGTTCTTCCTATTACGGATGATCTGCCCATGCTCCCACGTACTCATAGAAGTAACCTGATACTCACGCCAAACGTACACATTATCACTAGGATCGACCATGATATCAAGACACACGAATGGGTCAGCAAATCCATAGTCGAACACTAGATAGTTACGCCATGCAGGATTGTAGTTGATTTCCTTAACGTGAATTTTCGGGATAAACTCGGTGTAGATTTTACCCTGGTACGCAACAAAGTCAGCAGCATACTCCTGTAGCCAAGTAACCTCAGGAGTAATCCGCTTAAGCTCGATCATTTCCTCTTCTTCCATACCCTTTGGATAACGAGCTTTGTTAGTCCACGTAGGTAGACGCCAAGACTCGTATTCAGGGAAGTCAGGCAATTGGCCCATCATCCACATACCCTGATACCAGTTGTACCCACGTGGGGTACTAGGAAAGATAGCCCATCCTCTACGATCACTCAATGCAGGTCTAACGTACATATCCCACGTATCCTTATCGTGGGATGCTGCTTCTGCCATTACTACACCATCAAGCCCCTCACCGACAAGTCCATCTTTCCGGTCAGCGGATTTAACTTCAATGACAGTTCCCCAGGGCATTTCAATACGCATTTGGCCTTGGTTGACATTGTACTGCTTCTTAATCCTACTACCAAGTCCGAGTTTCTTGACGAGGTTGCTGTAAAGTACACGGAACTCCTTTTCTCCTAGTGAGTAGTTTGGGCCTACGATCCAATACACCGGAGGATTGCTAGTGTCGATGTTTTCAGTCTCTAGTGCTGCGGCTGTAAGCTCATTACCACCGAACGTAGTCTTACCCCAACGGCGTCCACAGCAGGGGATCTTGAACCTTGCACCACTTAAATGGCATTCCCACTGTTCCTCACTGTGGGGTTCGTACTTAAGGGTCTTAAACAGACTACGCTTGGCAGTTTCGTTGAGCACTAGATACCTACAACGTCGAATTCATACGGTCCGAGCCACGGTAGCTCAGGAGAGGTAGTAAAGCGTAACTGCAAACGATACGTACCAGGGTCCCACCCGCCACCCGTACTAGTGTCTACTAGGCACTTTACCTTCATTAGTGAAACTACCAGCCCTGTGTTAGTCCATGTGACTTTATCTGTATCTAGAGGATCAGGATTGATTACCCTAAACTCAGGAGTGTGGCTTGAAAGATCAGCAATAGCACCTAGTTCATCTTCCACATCAATTACTAGGTACTCTTTGGTATTTTGTGGCAACTCAGGCATTTACTTCCTTCCTAGAATAGCTGACCAACGTTTACTTAATGCAGCACTGAACCGATTGCCCATTAAACCGCCACTCCACCGGCGTTCACCGAGCGTAGCAGAAAATCTATTGCCTGACAAGGTAGCTGAGTAGTTCGTGCTCAAACGTCCTACAAGTAGAGAATCGTAGGGTAGATATACTTCTTGAAATAGCCCAGGCGTAATGCGGAAGTAGACCGTTGCCGCATCTACCATACTTGCGCTGAAATAATCTTCTACAGCACTTGGCGTAATAGTCAGCGTCGCGGTACTTGAATCTACTGCCTCGAACACCTGTGTCGAACTAGGACTAATTGTGTATGTAACTGTGGCTGTATCTTCGTAGCCACTAGTAAGCGTATCTACGCCAGATGGAGTAAGGTCTAGATAGACCTCATTACTATCTGTAGATGTTCGTTCTTCTGCCGCGCTAGGCGTAAGAGCAAATCGTACCTCAACTGAGTCAGTACTCTCTCTTGACTCAGTTGCGCTTGGCCCAATAACCAGGGATACTGTGGAGGCATCTGTACTCTCTCTCGATTCAGTTCCACTAGGAGTTAGGATGATAGATACAGTACTGCTGTCTACAACCTCTAGCGCGTCACTAGACGATGGAGTGATCGCTAATGGAATAGTCCCGGCATCAGTAGTAGTACCACTCTGAAATTCGACGCCGCTAGGAGTGATCGCTACTGGAATAGTTGTGGCATCTGTTATCTCACGGCTTTCGATACCACTTGGAGTTAATATAACTGTTATGGTATTAGCGTCGGTATATTCCTTTGCAGGGAATTCGATCGCGCTAGGTGTTACATCTACGTAGACAGTAGCAGCGTCAGTTACCTCACGTAGTTCACTACCACTAGGCGTAATCTTTAATACGGCCGTATTCGTATCTGTGTACTCTTTGGCTTTGAACTCTACTGCACTTACCGTAAGAGTTACGAGCACCGTAGCGGCATCAATACCCTCACGAATTTCGGTAGCACTGGTTTGCAGATCAACTAGTACCGTATTGCTATCAGTCGATTCACGATTCTCTGTGCTGCTAGGAGTAATATCAACGTAGATCGTTCCAGTATCCGTATATTCTGTACCGCTTGCTACAACAGCACCATAGCCCATATCATCTAGGTGTGATGTAGCTCCTGCCTGATAAAGATCAAAGCCAGGAGCGCCGGCTGCGTTGTAGTTAGAATCGGTAGTAGAAATTCGTTGTGTCCATACACCACTAGTACGTGTATAACACTTAATAGTTGTACCAATACATTCTAGTCCGACAGCATCGCCTGGAGCTTTATTGAAACTAACAGATGAACCGATCTGAGTTTGTAGGCCGTTATCAAGACGCTGTAGCGTGAGGTTGTTTGAGCCAGTTGCCCACGATGCTTGGAATCCATCGTAAGCTCCACCACCTGTTGTAAGTCTGCAAAAGACACCACAGTAGTCAGGATTGTCTACATTCGTTATAAAGCATTCCTGATCTGCAGCAAAACTAGCTGGTGTGTCAAGATAAGCACCAACATAAGGCTCGATAGTATTTGCGACCATGTTACTTTCGATGCCAGCAGTATTTGCACCACCAAGAGTGCTAAAATCGGGATCGCGAATATGCAGCAGCCCGTTCGCGAATGTGAATGTCTTAACTACGCTTGTAGTTGGGAAAGCCATTATTCAGTAATCCTGACATCTACATCGGTATAAGGCTTAACAGGAACTTGCTCAGTAGTAAAAACATAGTCGTTACCCGAACGTGCTGGCTTAAATCGCTTTGAGCATAGTAGTCCCAACAGATCATCCAGTGTACGAGCGCGCCAGCTAGTTAGATTAGAACCCATTACGGCTGTAATTTCTTGTGTTGTGTATCCTAGTGATTGCAACTTGTTATTGATTTGGTTTCGTTCACCATTGGTCATGTTCGCAAACGACGATGTTAAATCTACCCATCTGCGTGGAATAGCTATAAAGTTAGGTGCTGCATCAATTGTGCTCAGTAGAGCATTAGATGCACGAACCTTAACTACCGCACTGTCTCCTAATACCTCAATTTCTTCCCACGTACCGCCCTCAGCGAAAATCTGCTCACTAAAGTCGTCCATAGCACAGTATCTACCGGGACGAATGAGAAAACCGTCTAGAATTAGATCACGGCGCTTGTATGGTGTAATGAACCAACCTAGTGGCATTATTTACGTCCTATCACGCCGGCCCATCGCTTACTAAGCGAAGCAGCCCATCTATTACCAGCTAGTGCAGCAGAGAAACGCACATTTCCGATCTTGGCTGACCAGTGACTAGTGAAAGTAGCACTCCAACGTCTATCTCCCATACTACCGGAGAAGCGAGTACCAGCTATCGTACCTGACCAGTGCCTAGATAATGTTCCTACCAGTAATGCATCAAAGTAACTAATGAATTCACTTAGTGTACCCGGTGTGATTCTTACGTAGACTAAGCCTTCATCTTCGTTACCAAAGCCAACACGGAATTCATCGGCGCTTACTGTTAAAACCACCACAGTTGTGGCGGAATCTATGCTCTGTAGTGTAGAGGTGGAAGATGGAGTGATTACTAGAGGAACAGTGCCGGAATCAACGTAACCAGAAGCAAGAGTATGATCGTCAACGCCACTAGGCTGCAAATCATAGTAAATGGTGTTGGAGTCTGAAACCTCTCTACTCTCAGTACCATTCGGAGTAAGCGTAACCGGGATCGTAGACGCATCAGTTACTTCTCTCTGTTCAGTACCGCTTGGAGTAACGTCAACGTAGATTGTAGCGGCATCCGAAACTTCTCTAGTATCAGTAGAGCTAGGAGTGATCGTTAGAGTTGCGGTTGCGCTATCAGTGCTTTCCCGTAGATCAGTTGCGGAAGGGGTAAGAACAAAGTTGATGGTGCCTGCGTCCGTAAAGCCACTAGCACTAGTGTGGTCATCTACCCCACTAGGCGTGATTGAATAGGCAATGGTCGCGGCGTCGGTAGATTCCCGAGCTTCGGTACTAGAAGGCGTTAGTGCAAGCGTAATTGTTGCTGCGTCAGTAGTCTCTCTAAATTCGATACCGCTAGGAGTGATACTAAGAGGGACTGTTGCGGTATCAACTGTGCTAAGTAGATCAGTTCCACTCGCGTTGAGGTCAACGTATACTGTTCCTGAGTCACTGATTTCCCTGATTTCGGTTGCGGATGGAGTTAGTACGACATTTACGGTAGCTGCATCAACTCTCTCCGCAACATCAGTAGAGCTAACTGTAAGAGCAAGGCTGACAGTAGTAGCATCTGTGCTTTCACGTGCTTCCACTCCACTTGGCTGTAGGTCAACATAGATGGTTCCGCTATCTGTAAGTTCTCTGCCATGTACTTCAACTCCACTCGGAGTTAGAACAACCGTAACTGTGTTAGCATCAGTTGACTCTCTAGCTTCCGTTGCTGAAAGCGTAATAGTAAGTCGTACTGTGTTTGTGTCAACATAATCTGCGGCATCCGTGGAGGAAGGTTGAATGTCGAGATAAGCTGTAGCTGCATCAGTGGATTCTCGATTTTCTGTAGATGAGAGTTGAAGGTCAACATAGATGGTATTAGCGTCTGTAATCTCGCGGAACTCAGTTGCGCTGGCCGTTAGAACGAGTGGAACTGTATTGCTATCGACACCTTCAAAGACTTCAACACTACTAGGTGTGATATCTACATAAATGGTTCCTGAGTCGGTAAACTCAGTACCACCACCAGTAGGTGCTTCATCGGGAAGATTAAGCCGTAACTGGTCAATTTCAAAGGTAGCGGTTGAACCGTCCGCACAATATCCATACCATCTAATCTCTAGGTCAGAGTAATCCGTAATGAGTTCAGCATTGGCATCAGCAATTGGTATGTCGTAATCTACTAATGTGCCCGATAACAGTCCACTCGCACGATTACCCGATCGGTTGTTAGCGCCCTCATAAAGAGCAATGATGAGTTCTCCTGCTCCACCTGTTACTCTAGCCCTAAGCTTAAATGAATGCGCTATTTGAGCAGCAGGTGTTGAAGGGTGCGCTGCGAGACTCATACGCCCTACTGATGTTTGCTTAGGAACAACAGGATGAATAACAAGCGTATTTGCGCGCCAACCACGTGAAGCGTTCTGTGTAAACGTACCGGGATTTTCTGATGAGGTAGCACTAACTTGTCGTGCTGCTGCACCAAGACCACCGGATAGGTTAGTACCGCCTGTACCGCCTGTCTTTTCTACCTGACCACTCGTATAGTTAGATGGGAAGGTGGTAACAAGTACGTCGGTGTCTGCTACTTCTACAGCACCAGTCATAGAGAAAAAGGCTAATGCTAGAATATCCTTTGGTCCACCCGTTACTGCTCTAGACGGTGGATCAGGTGTAGTAGACGTTCCAGTAGCGGTAGTGCCAATTTCAGGAGTGATTGATTTATCGGCTCCTGTAATCCGATAGGCACACCATACTGAACGAGAGGCTACTGACTGAACAAACGTCGGATTAGAGGGAACGCCGGTTCCTGTATAGCGAATAACCGCTAACCCGGAAGCTACTGCTTCATCTAGAATCTCAGTCCAGTTAGCTAACGCATTGATAGTACAGGAGACAGAACCTTTAGCAATGATGACGATGTACTCATCGGTTGCTGCACCACCACCCGGTAGTGTAACTGCTAGGTTAGTACCGTTAGCAGTAAGACCACCTTCGACTACGGCAGCTACAGCAGGAGAAGCCACTAGCTAGCCGTTCCTGTGATAACCGTACCGTCAGCAGAGAGTTCGTCAACCTTAGACCATAGTGGAGCAGGAGCCCATCCTGTAGTTACGATATCACCATCTGGTACTAGATCAATCATTGCAGCATCGGGAATTTCGAATGCTACATAATCTATACGACTCTCATTGAATGTTATACCACCATCGTCTGCTTGATAGACTCGTACACCGATATTACTGTAGTCGATGATCGCAGCGATTTCGCCACTAGACAGTACGTAGTCTTGATCTGTGTAGGCATCAATACCAGTAGGCACCATACCAAACATTGCGATAGTAGAACTATCGGAAATATTATATAGTTCAATGTCACCGTCAATTGCGGTATCCTGACGTACATAGATTGTATGAGTACCTGCGGTAGGGGGTAGAAGAGGCTGCATCGTACAAAAAATGTTAGCGAATACTGTTCCCGATGCGGTAAAGTTGAGAATCGCTGCGGCACCACCAATTGTAGATAAAGCCTCAGCAAATGAACTAGCTGATCCAAATGGTGCCCAACTCCAGCCTGTATTGAAGGTATCGCTACCGTCAAGATCGGTAGTAATATCGGTACTTGGAAATGAGATTTGCGCCATTGTGTATTAAAAAAGCCCTGCCCCGCTATACTGCCAGGACAGGGCTTTTGTTGGCTTGGGGTCGAAAAGCCAACCCGTTAGTTACTTAGGAACCATCCCATCTTTATGGGTGAACGTGGAATAGATGCCACGTAGCCGTATTAGGGCTACACCAGTATCCATCTGTCGGATACCTAATCCATACGATCTGATTAGGTGATCCACCATTGAAACACGACCAGCCAGTATTCGTAACGTGCTGTGGTGCATCAATAGTAGCTCCCCCACGCGGAGGCGCGTACTGTGCTGCTGTAGTACCTGCAAATGCTAGTGCTACAAGGACAACTAGTAGTGTCAGTCCCTTACGCATTCTTACTAGCCTGCCTTCACTGTGATTGTCACCTTCTCGGTATCACCAACTGCAAACGTTCGTTCAGCCGCCGTATCACCAGCGCAATGCAAGTTTCCTGCGTTAAGGGTAGCACCTTCCGCAATGAACCATGAATCAGCACCGTTTGGCGACGGAGCACCTGCAAATGCGCCGAACGTAACTTGATCTGCTGCTGTTGACTGACCACCCGTAGAGGGTGTGTTGTCGAAGGTTGAAGTTCCCCAGTCAATTGAGCCAGTGTTGATAGACTTGGCGATTGTCTGTCGTGCATAACCGTTAGCAGTACCGGAACCTAGCTCGTTCACGTTCGTACCTGAGACTGTAACGCTCAGGACGGAGTTACGAGCCATAGTGCTTACTGCTTGAGTAGCTAGTCCTACACGCCAATCAGACGGAGGCGTAATAGAACCTGAAGCTCCTAGTACGTAGTCTGTGAATAGCTGTGAAAACCGCTGGAACACGATAACCGCGTTGTGTTCTTTAAAAGTCTCCACAGGGGGTTCGGAATGGTGAAGGTGAAGTCCTGGCTCCATTATGACTTACCTCCCTTAGACTCTAGATCGGCGATAGCGAACTCCTTACTCTCTTTCATCTTGTAGTTTGAATCGTGAGGTCCGCTCTGAACTGTACTAGAGCGAACATTAGCCACGATAGCGTGGAGTACCGGAAGATGGATGACGCCGTTCTCGTCTGCGGCTTCATCAACTGCGGCTGAAAGCTGTGCCTTTACTTCATCGGCACTAAGAGCGTCACTAATCTCGCCAGGATCGCTGTCGTACTTAAAGACCTTAACTGCTCGTACTGCCATTGAACCCGCCGGCCCACCCTGCTCACCGTTCTTAGCTCTGTTATGCTGTGCTAGAACTGCCGTTTCCATCTGTTCATCGTTATCGTAGTTTGCGAGAGAGTGTTCACCGCTCTCCCAAATGATTTCGTATGTCGCCATTACTACCCTTCTGCGTCGTCGGTAGGGATTGGAGAACTTTCATATAGAGCATCGGAGTGCTCTTGACTCGTTGCTCCATCGCTCATATCAATTACGCCGAATGCTACGAGTCGCTGTGCAGCTTCGGGAGTGGCCCAATTACCACTAAGGGCTAGTGCTTGATGTTCGGCTTCACTATGCGTCTTAGCGTGTTTGTGTGACCACTCCTTCCGCATACCAAGAGCGTACAAGTCAACGTTAGTAGGCTTAAAGTCGAATTCACGCGGATTAGCTTCAAATACGTCAGCCGGAAACCGATCTGCCTCGGACTGAAATACTGCTCCGCAAATCTTACAACCACAAAAAGGGCGATGGGGCAGGAACCTTAACCCGGTAAGGGTTTCTAGTCCTACTGCCCCACCTGTAAGAATTACGTGCTCCACTACCCGTTTTTCTCATTCATACTAGCTAGGAGTGCTTCTAGTGGATCGCCGACTAGAGCGCCAATCTCCTTACCAACGGCCTTATCAATGATGTACTGAGCAGCCCTAAGACGATTAGACTCGTTGGCACCATGTTGAGCGATATGAAGCATAACTGCTACTGCTTTAGGAACAGCACCAGTTAGTAGTTCTTTCGTCTTTTCTCTAATCTGGACGGGAGTTAACTTTCCATCTGTGTACTGTTGATTCGTTTCCCACTCTTCCTGCATAGCCTGATGGTAGCCCTTAAGTGTTTCCTGTAGAGCACGTTCGTTAGCTTCCTTATCAGGCCCGTTAGGAGTAGGGTCAACTGTGAACTCGTCATTGTCCATTTAGTACGTACCTCCCTTCTGCAAATTGGAGTGTATATGATGGTGAGGTATGGTGCTACAAGTCACTACTACATAGTAACAATACGCACAAGTCCATTTGGAGCATTGGAGATACTTGGGGCTGATCGCCACTTCGCTACGCTCGCCGTATGTAGAGTCCCTCCCACGCCAAAGGAACCACGTGGGAACAGGGGTGCTGCTCCTCTCTCACAAAACAGAGGCTACGCGCAGGGTAGGGCGTAGGGCGAGACTTGGAAGCGAAGGATTGCGCGCAAGGGCTAGCAGTAGACAGCGCGGGTCTGGAAGCGGCACGTTCGAGAGGATGCCGTCGAGTCAGGGTAGAGCACCTATCCGGTAGTGATTGCGCCTCACGCCTCTACGGGTGAGAACGCGCGGCGAGCAGTAGGGACTACTCAAACCCCTAGCCGCGCAACGCTAGCTACTGAACGCGCACGAAGGGACGTAGCGCCGGTTTACGGCTCACGCGGTCTAGAGTGTACGAAGCATGGTAGCGGGACGGCTCACGCCTAACCCGCCACTAGCCGAGTACCGCATACATAGACGCCCATACAGGGACGGTGAGAGTAAGACGGTAGCGCTGACAAAGAACGTGCGTAGAGCGTAGACCCCTTGCAAGGTCTACGCTAAGTCTTGGCAGGGTACGCGCTACCGTAGGCGTACCTTGCACTAGGCCGTAGGGCAGAGAACAGGGACATACCGCAGGGCACACTAGCCACATACCCGCTAGACCCCTAGCAACCCGCCCGTAAGGGCTATCCCGTACCCTCTACGGCCTAGTGCAGGGTTTCCTGCTACGGAAGGGACACACAATGGCACGCGCAACACTAAGCAATAAGGGTGAACGCGCATTGCGGAAGTACCGCGGCGCCGATCGTAGCGTTACGCTAGGCGGTGTGATTAACCCGCCGACGAAGAATGCAGCCAAGTCTGCATTCAGGGCGCAGAAACCGCGTCTAGCTACGAATACGCCAGTGAAGGGTACAGGGCACGTTGTAAAGGTTCCAGGGATCTACGGCTAGGTTCGTAGAAAGCAGGGCTAGTTAAGTCCCCACTCGGCTAGCCCTGCTTTATGCAAACCGCCACAGGGAAGGATGCTATGTACGAAGTGATTATTCGCCGGAAACACTGGCATGGTAATTGGCGCATCATTGACCGCGCCGAATTCCCTATCGGTCAGTGGAAAGAGATTGGCTACTGGCTGGACGATTGTGGGTATATCGAAACCGATACGAAAGTCGAGGTTACTGTCAAGTGAGAACAGCACTAGCACTAGCGGTGTTCTTCCTTGCATTCGGCATTGCCGGGTGCATGGATAAGCAAGATGCCGAACGAGCGGAGAAAGTAACGGAAGATATGCTATTTTGGGATTGCACGAGTAGCGGCAACTTCAAGTGTGGCGAACCAATCACCAATTACCCTGTTCCAGGGGCACTGACGCCATAATCGGATTCTATCCTACTGAGTAACAGTCGGGAAGTGTGCAAATCGAACGTATGTTTTCTACCACTGCCCCTAGTAGCACACTGTTACTCAGTAGGATACAATCGGACTGACGTAAGTATCAATCTATCCTACTAAGTAACTATGTGTGACTTACTACTAGGGAATACATACACAAATAGCACACTGTTACTCAATAGGGGAGAATGTGCCTACGTAACTCCTTGCTTGTATCGAATTTGCCCCTTTTGCCCATATCTAAATTCCGGGAGGTGTTCTGCTTACGGAAACTCTAGAGCAATACAAAGCACGTACCGCACCATTGATTCAATCGTTTCACGATTCAAGTACGGCAATGCAAGCTAGCGCAATAAAGCGCGAACGTCTATACAAGGAGCTAAGGAAAATGTTTGATAGCAATAGTTTTATCGTTCTTGACGCCGATGAGGCGCAGGAGGTTCTTGATTCAGCGTCCATGAAGGGTATCTACAAGGATATGCTCAATAGCCTTACCACGGCTTATGAGGCATGGCGCGCAGAGAATCCCGAGGGTAGGTTCGTGGTTCCGATCACTGGCGATGGTACGGCATTCGGTGGAAAGAATACCGATACCGTTTACCAGGGAGTCACTAACGCTCTTAAGGCCGATGCCTTTAAGGGTGAGTGGCGGCTCATCCGTAAGACGAAGGATGAGGTTACTACCATCCTGATCGCTAAGCTCTAAGCAACAACTAGCCCTGTAAGCTAGGGGCTAGTGAAGTACCGGGAAGAGACTAACGTAACCTTCGATCCCAATTCACTCCACTAAGACTTCTCTATCTTAGTGCCCGGAAGGTAGCCCACTATTATATTATCAGGGCGAGAGTGTTAACGGCGGGATTACGTTAGCCCGGTACTTCACTAACCCCTAGTGAAAGGAGAAATAAATGAGGGTGAAGGATAAGAACGGCATCATCTTTCACGTTTCGGACGTTAACCGCGAATGGATCATTAAGATGATCCTGAGCCAGACTAGATTGGTGGTCTGGCCGTGACACTAGAAACTCTAGATCGTGCCATTAAGGATCTTGAAAGTGAAATCCGATACGGCATTGAGCATCCTTACGCAGGATACTGCGGCGAGGATGATGCTAGGCAAGATAGATTGGATTCGCTAAAGCTTGAAAGAGAATACCATCTAAGGAGTGTGGCAAATGAATTGCGGAACTTGGACTTGGGGTAAGCCTACGAATCAGCTTTCGATTCAGATGCCCGACGTAGTTAGCATCAAAAAGGAACTTTCGGAAATGATTACGGGTAACTTTAGCGTTAGCTATTCGATTCGGTTTATCGTAGCTAAGCATTCGCTACGTAACTTCCGGCATCGTGGTAACGCATGGATTGATGATATCTGCATCGTCCACGCTCAACTCTAAGGAGGAATGATGCTAAAGAAGGAAGTAAGGGTTGGAGCGCACTATGCTATTCGGCATCATGGTGACCGTAATCTAAGTGTGGTTCGGATTGATTCCGAATCACGTTTCGGAGGATACAACGCTACGAAGCTTAAGACGAATCGAAGTATCCGTATCAAGTCCGCAGCGAAGTTGAGGTTTGAAGTTGAGCGCAACCCTGACAACCAAAAGTGGAGGGAGGTTAAGTAATGCATACCATCGGAAATGAGACTACTGAGTTTGTGAACATTCGGGATCTAATCATGGATTCCGTCCGAGCACTTTGTAGGTACGGCATTCTTCCTGAGAATGCAAGCAAGGAGATTGTAGTGCAGGAAGTTTGTGAGTCAACCGGATTGCCCTTGTCAAACAACTCGATCGGTGCTAGTATTGCCTACGGTGCATACGAACACTATCAGCACTAAGGAGATATAGCTATGAAGATTCGGATGGGAGTCGGAGTCTGGAACGTTACTGCAATTTGGTTTGGTGCTGAGCGCGTGGTTTACTCTCATCCTGATATCTTCGCTTGTTTCAAGTGGGTTAGGGATAACGAGTAAGTAAGTTCGTCTTAGGAGTCATATCGGGACACTTGGGCAATGGGCCAAGTCACGAACTTTGAGTCGGACTGTAGTAGCCTAAGAATCTACAGTCTGCATCTTAGAGGGAATGTAGAATCCGGAGGGAAATACGCTGTATTCAGGTAGGAGCTTACAGCATGGTTGGTATGGTTAATAAGCGGGGAGACTTCCCTCAGTGAAAGGCAATTAGGTTAGCGGTACAAGCCTACCAAGGTAGTTGGCCCGGTTCTAACTGAAAGCATACTCACTGGTATAGTCGGCCTCTCCCCGCTCATTAACTCTATTGACTATAGAGTTAGGTAGGACAAGATAAGGTAAATGTAATGACCATGCCCCGGAAGCATAAGGGTATATGCGCCCGAAAGCATTGTGACTAGTCATCACTAGTAAGTCTTTCCACTAACTAGACTGGTTAGTGTACCGTGTGTAGGGAGATAGCGGGTTTGAATCCCGTCCGGGGCTGCTTATCTTAGCAAGTAACGAGGCGTCGTTCCACGCCTACCTACCAAAGAAGTAGTGTTAATGAGATACAAAGGTTGCCTGTTGCTAGGTATCCGTGAGAGGTTGACTGTCCCCAGGCCGACGGGCTATGCCACAGTCTGTTCTACTCTCAATGCCAATCGGAGCATCTTTGTATCTCATTAACTCTACTAAGGTAGAGTTAGTAAGGCAGTAGGTTTGCCTCTGATAGTGTAAGACCTAGAATGGAGGAAGTTCGCAACTTGCGTCCATATAAGGCTACAGCAGAGGGTAAAACTAAGAACACGATACCGTAGGTAGGCGTGAGTCTTAGGGTGATCTAGGATGCCTAGGATACTTCCTAGTGAGCTAACGATACCAAGAAGGATCGCTAGGATAAACAATTCCAACAGTGACCTACTGATCTATTGTTAGGGTGATGTTGGTATTGCGAGGTCGGTGTTCGTGCCTTGCCTAGCCAAACTTACTGTCTTACTAACTTTACTAAGGAAAGGAGGAATGATGATCGGTACTAAGGTTGTAGCAACAGTGCCATACACTACTCGTCAGAAACACGGCGAGGTAATCGCTATGAAGGATGGTTTGGCTGTCATCAAGTGGAACGGCTGTCATCATACGCAGATGGTCATTCCTCGTTTCCTGCACCGATTGGAGGTTCGTAATGACTAGGCTCGATCAGCTTAAGGATAATCCCGGCGTGATTAGCATTACGATCTATCCGGGTCTTGCAAAGGGTTACAACAGGAATCTTCCTACTAAGCTTCCTGCGGCGGTGAAGGTTAAGTGAACTTCACTCCGCTAGATGAGAATGATCCGATTGCTCAGGAACTTAGCAGGGAAGATGAAATCACCCAAGTCGCTAAGATGTTCATGTACCACGAGGGACTCGACGATTGGAAGTTTGAGCTATCGAATGGTATTAACACTGTGGGATGGTGTGACTATCGCAGTAAGACCATTTCATATTCCAAGCGATACCTTCATGTAGGATGGAATGAGATTGAGGATACCATTCTGCATGAGATTGCTCACGCTCTAGTTGGGCCAGACGTTAAGAGTCATGGCTACGAATGGAAAGCTATGGCACGTAAGGTAGGAGCACGTCCTGAAAGATGTGCTCCACCTAACGTTAGGCCAATTGAGCCTCCTAAGATGTTCTACTTTGAGTGTCCCGATTGTAAGCAGCGATGGTATCGGCACAGAATTAAGTCTAACATGATCGGTAGACTTTCTAGATGCTGCCGTAAGCCACTAAAAGCTTACAAGGAGAAGAAATGAACACACTTGTTCTAACGGATGATGAGTACGCCCACGTTCTAGCTTGTTTGGGCAGAGTAGATGATCCATATACTTTTCCCAATAGCATGGAATTCTATGCTAGACTTCATCGTAGTGCCAATGCTAAGGTTCTTGAACGGTTTGAGCCTTACTACGACAATATGACGTTTAGCCCTTCCCGGATGGAAAAGATTAGGAGGAATCGTGCGAAATCGCTATACGATTCAAAGCATTGAAGAAAAGATTAATGAGCATCCGCCGCCTAGTGAGGATTACGATATTGCCTACGATGTTCATATCCCCACCTGTGGGGACGTTGAAGATGCATATGCCGCGCTTAAATCGAACTATTGGGATAGTCTGGATATTAGGGCAGATGAGGTAATCTGCTATCCTGCTGACAGTAACATTGACTATCGTACCGGGGAGCGCAGTAGAACGCAGATCATCATTAAGGGTAAGGAAAACGCTATCGAGCATCTAATGGACTACTACTTTCGTAAGGAGGATGGAAAGCGTGGTATTTCACATTCTACTAAAGGATCGTAATAGCGAGAATCGTCGTACTGTCGAAGTGAGAACGTGTGAGAGTTTTAAAGAGGCAGAGACTAAGCTGCTTCATGATGAGCGTTACCACTTTGATCCTAAGTTTGAGGAAATGATTGCGATTGTGAAAGATGACTACGTGGTATGAAGGATTACGTAGTCATCACTGAGATTGCAGTTCAGGTCTATGCAGTAGATGAGAAGGATGCAATTAAGCAAGTGTCCCGCTCAACTACGAATTGGGACGATTGGAACATTACCTCAGCTACCCCACAGGTTAAGGAGGGTGATCTTAATGACCATGCTAACTAAGCCAGATGAGATTGAGGCATTTAGACTACTCAGCATTAAGGGTAGGCTGTCTCTAGAGCTTAAAGGACTGCGGTTTAGGATCAATACGTTCGCTGCTGTCAAGCGCGAGTTTGGATTCAAGGGTAATAATCAGAAGGTGTACGATCAGTACATCGCTATGCTTAAGGAAAGGGGCATTCTTGCCGATACTGAAAATTGAGATTGATTCGGACAATGCAGCATTCGGCACAGTAAGTGATTTCGCTGAGTGTGTTGAAGCAGTAGCAAGGAGAATCCGTGATGGAGAAACGAGTCATGGAATCTATGATTCCAATGGAAACTACGTCGGTCAATACTACATTACCGGAGTGGAGAGTTTCGCAGATTCAGAGTCTTTGGAAAACTAGAGCCGATTCATTCTCCCGTCATCAGCTTAGAGTAATCATCAAGATGGAGCAAGCAAAACGAGCGGAGGCTTGGTAATGTATAGCATTGCAGGCATCATCAATGGTAAGAATTCGGAGGATGCAGTTACAGTACATCGTACTGCTTCTCATCCTGAGCAGATGTTCAAGATTCTAGAGGCACTTACAACTTTGGGTGCTGTCAGTATTTCGGTGGTGAGGAACTAATGTGGGAAGTTACGGGAGTAGATGTTAATGGTAAGCGATTCAAGATCGTAACAAATAACTATCTCTACGCTAAAGGAATCAATCTCTATCGTGGTTCAGTTTGGCAAAGGTATTCGGACGGTACTCGTCGTCTACTTTGGAGGGTATGGAACTAATGTACGCAAGAAACATAACTGAGCGCAATCTCAAAGACATTGCACACTCGCTAAAGTTTGAAGTAGAGTGTGATAAGCGCGGTAACAAGATCAAGTTCAAGTTGCGTAACAACTCTGGACGGTACTGGAAGATTAGTCGTAACCTTTGGGGTAATGATAGGGTTCGTTCCGATCTAGTATGCTATCACGGTGTTTATGCCTTTCTCCATGTTCTATTCGATATCTTTCCTGATGCAATCGTAGAGGCATCGTGGTACGGTTACGTTAAGTACACAAAGGATACCTATATTGAGTTGGCCGATGCAATTGGCGATAGAGTGATTCGTCAGTACGATCAGCTTACTCCTAGAGATCAGTGTAACTGCGAAGATCAGGATTGGTACAACTTGGAAAGGAGTTGTTAGAATGAAGCTTCAAAAAGGTGACGAGGTTAAGTTCTTCCATCCCGGCATGATGGGAGTGATTAAGGAGGGTACGGTCGAAAAGATTGGCAGCAAGTATATCTATGTCAATTGGATGGAATCCACTGTTAAGATTCGTCCTAGTGATTTGGTAGTGATCTGATGAACTTCTCAGAACTGCTGATGTTTCTTGCAATGCACTACAGACTTAGTGCTCAGAAGGATGATCCACAGGTGATGTTTTACGATACAAACGGGCATCGTTACATCTTCACAGACACAGTGTATACCGATGACGATATTCTGTGTTTTGATATGGAAAGGGTCACGGCATGAGTTTGCCTAACATCACTAAGATCGACATTAACTGGAATCATGGTTGGGCAAATGCCCCACAGGTTGAGATTACAGTTGATGGTAAGATGCCCGAGCCTAGTGAATGGATCTATCAGGCTACTACGGATTGGGAAAACGATCCTACGATGCTGATTAGTAGGAACTTTGATCCCTGGGTGAGATTCGTCTATATTTCTAAGCGCGATGGTCAGGCACAATTTGATGGTGCGCTAGGTGGGGATTATCGCTTGACAAATGGCGAGGTACTTAAGAGCAGAACGGGATGGTCTAGTCGTGCTAGCGTAATCAACGTTAAATACTCCACATTCATTCCCGATGATATTCTAGAGCCTACGCTCATCATTCCATCTAAGTATGGGGCAATGAAATGGGCAGGATACGCAGTCACGGCTAAGTACATTCGTGAGCATGAGTTGTGGCCCAAGGATATCTACCTAGTGATTGATAACCGTCGTAATGATGAGGTTCACTACGCACCCTCCATTGATCCTACGGAAGTGAGGAAGCCGAATGGTTGATAAAGAGCGCATGGAGGAAATGCTCCTAGAAGCAGACTACTGGAAACAGATGATCGCTCTAGGTACAGAGATTAATGAGGCACTGGATAAGATGAATCAGATTTTGCCAGACTGTGTTACCAATCCGCAACTGATCCTAACTGCACAGGAGCACCTAATTGATTCACTTAAGCCGCTGGAAACGATGATGGGGATTATCGCCGGCCGGGGTAGATACCTGAAAGGAATCATCAATGACAGTAACGTGTGAGGATTATCCCTGTTGTGGTCATGAATGGGGAGATTGTGATGGTAGCAAGTACGGTAGTGATGAGGACATTAAGCAGGCTGTCTACGATCGGATGCGTGATGGTGATGATGACCACCCGCAGGATGGAGAAGAGTAATGTGTAGCGTTGACGAAGAGTGGAGTCACTACTGTAAGCATGGTTACTATCACGGACGAGATTGTCCCGACTGTGATACTTCGCACCCTGTGGGGGTTTTTATTGAAAACAACGATCCGGGAGACGAGACAGATGCAGAGGATTGAACTGAACATTGATACCTACGACAAGCACTACGGACGTATGGATCTTGCTCCAAGGGTTCTAGGATTGGAAGCATTCGAAGGAAATACAGGCTATCTACTCGCATACCTCCCAGAAACTGCGGTTTTCGTGATTCAGTGGGATGGAGCACTTGGAGAGGTTACGGACGTTAGGGTGGAGGAATTCAAAGTAATCGCAGGAGTGACGTTCTAATGCCAACCATTAGTCGTATGGGATTCATCGAATTTAGCCTTGGAGCATTTTGGGGTCATTTCTTCATTGACCTGCTCTTTTAGGGTTGACAACTAGGAAAGAGTGTGATAGAATCTCGCTACCTACTGATCGGAGGATTGTGTGGAGACTTGGCTTATCGGTGTTACCGTAGGCTCAGGTGTAGTCTTTCAGGGTGATAGAGAACAGGCACAGGAACACCTGAATGCCTACGTTGCTCATCTTGAAGGGATTTTCAAGGAGAATGGTCTAGCTTTCGTTCGTAAGGAACATACCATTCGTCAAAAAGGGGTAGCTGTTGCCGAGGATGAGTCCATTGACGTTAATGCATCTACAAACGGCACAGGACTCCTTAGCGATTGATATAGAGAAAAGCGATCCTGAAAGTTTAGAGCGCGTACAGCTATCGGTTGATCTGGAAATTCTAAAAGAGATTGTTAGGAGAAATAGTGATTGACACTATCGACACGGCAGAAATTGACGTAGATAGTATTGATGCCGATGGAGAGATTCCACAGCGTACCATCGTCACACTGCACTTGCATGGTGACTTTCAACTTACCGCAGAATGCTATCTAGGCATTGATGGTCCCGATGGTAGTGGTAAAGAAGGTAAAGCATTGGTGTTCCAGTTGCACGACGATGTTGCTAAGGAACTTCACACCCAACTAACGAGGTTGCTGTATGGCTAAGGGAGCACGTAATCGTAAGATTCGTAAGGATGCGCTGCTAGTTAAGGAAGGTGGCGATCCTCGTCCGATTAAGTCCATTGCACGTTGGCTACGGAGGAATAAGAATGTTCGTATTGCGTAAGAGTTTCGGTGCATACAGCGCAGGAACTAGAATTACAAGTCAGTACGAGCCAGGTCGTGAGTTTCTTGGTATTGATGGGATTAAGATTCCAGCCGAGCTAATCGTACAGCGCCGTAATATGACTGTGATGCGTCCTAACGTTCTTAACAGTCGTGAGCGTCGTGCAATCAAGCGTAGTGAACGTAAGAGACTGTTGGAGGTACAGAATGCCAATCAGTAAGCAGGGTAGCGGATACTTTCTTCCACTACCGCCTAATAAGGCAATTGAGAATTATGAGTTCCAGCACGCTCATAAGGCTGCTATGGGTGCATTCACTGATAAAGCGCGTGATGCACTTGCTAAGGCAGTTGAGAAGAACAAGCCCACAGTGGTTATGGATGATCGTACAATGGACATTAAGTATTACGAAGAGTATGTCCATGTTAGCGCACAGCGCGTAGGACTTCCGTGTGGTAACTTCGACCGCAAGGTACTTGCTAGCCGATTGGAGCCTAGTCTATGAACGCACAGAGCATTTGGGCTGGTGAAGAGTATGCCTATATGGAGTACAAGCCTAAGAGTCGCTTTGTAACCAATGCAAAGCGTATTCGGGCTACGAAGGTTGAAAAGAAAGTAGAGTGGGGTAAGGAGCGCGCAACAGCTTTTGTAGTTGGTGATCGGCTTAACGATGATGGAGAAGTCATTGTTTCAAACATCACCATTCGTGTAAGAGATTGTATCGACTTCTGGGATAGCTACGTTGCAGAGCGTGAGTCACTTGAAACAGAGCGCCAGCAGCGAGCTAGAGAAGCAGAGGCAGAGCGCGAAAGGTGGCGTCAAGAGCGCGAAGAGAGAATTCGTCTAGAACAGGAAGCTAGGGAGGCAAAGCAGCGTCAGGATGCAGAACGCCGTGAGAAGCTGATTAAGGCGTTTGTTGAGCGTACTAGCATTCCAGAGGTTGCTATTGCTCAGATCAGTGAGACTCATGTTACGCTAGATCGCGTTAGTCTGGAATTGTGGCTGAGTGTTAATGGTAACAATTGACAGGAACACAACTGGCGCAATGTGGATTCGTGCAATCTTCCGTTACTACTGCAAGTTGTACGATTGCACAGTAATTAAGGTTAGCGAATCCACATACGCTGCCGAGGGTGAAGAGGAAAATAGAAAGGAAGCAGAGTTTCACTACGAGCGAGCAATGGCTACTTTGCTCATCCAGATCATTAACGCCAGAGCTAAAAGTCCTAAGCGTCCTAGTAAGACTGTGACGCTTGAAGTCATACGACGCTTTACAAAGGAGCTATGGAGTGTTTAAGGAAGTCGATGCCGGTTTGGAAAGTTCAATCCTAGCAAGTAGTGAACGAAAGAAAAGAGGTCCAGACTTTTCTATCCGTACTGTTGTACATTGGCTTACACTTCCGCACAAGCTTAGTTTCTGTTCTGTGCCTAGTCACTATGACAATGTTCCCGATACTGATATGAATGGACAACCATATGACAAGTACCCTACTCGTCTTTGCATTGAGCTTGATGAGTTTATGGTCTGTCGCTGGTGTTTTATTGCTTCTGCTGATATTGCAGCACATGAAGCGGGTTTGAAGCCTGTTCCAGCCGGAGAGGATGCTAATGCCAGCAGTAAGTAATGAAACTCTTTTGCGTTACTGTCATCAGTTGTATGACATTCTTGCAAAAGATGCTAAACGTAAGAAGATTGACGGCAAGTTCGTACAGCTATGGGAAGGTAAGATCGTAGAGACTTTCAGTGGAAGTGGAGTTAGCAATGCTTTCTATGGTAAGGTGCTGAATACTCTCTATGAAACTGGCTCTCTTATGCTTGTGCGGCGTGGAGCGCGCGGGACGCCTACACAAATCATTGTGCTGCGTCGTCCAGAGGCAGAGGATTTGGAGCGCGTACACGGACTCACAGGGCACTTGACAAGTCCGAGCGCGTATGATACGCTCTCGCAGAGAGTAAGCACACTGGAAAGGAGGTTCGACGGCATAGACGTAGCAAAACTCATTGCCTCGCACGAAGCTAGGATTAGAGAGCTAGAGGCTAAGGGAAGTTAAGGAGAGCGCATGGCACGTCCTAGAAGTAACAAGACAAACGAAAGCACTACAATTAAGGAGAATACTGTTATGTCCGATATGTTTACCCCGATTGAGGATACCGACCTTCTCGCCGATATCCTTTCAGGAGCGCGTGGTCGTGGTGACTACAAGACCGTGATTAAGGCATTCATTGATTCCGGTTATCGTCTTGTTGAGGTTCCTCTCACTTCCGGTCTGTTTGAGGGTAAGAAGGCTCAGACGGTTAAGACTGGTTTTGAGAATGCCAAGAACGCTAAGGAGCCGGCTGAGGGTTCTGACAAGGTTAAGGTCGTTAAGAAGGGCGATCAGATTTACCTCGTCAATCAGGCAGTTTCGGCGTAGGGTAGTTAGTATCGGGGGGTTAGTAGCCCCCCATACTAAACCTCCCTACAACTCGAAGGGAGGTTTAGTATGGAACGGTACTGTCCATATTGTGAGTTTTCTACTCTAGAGTATTCAGTAGCGCATAACTGCTTCTACTGTCTAGAGTGTGAGTTCGTGTGTGTAGTGCCTAGGGGCGACCATACTAGAGGTATAAGGTATGGCGTCAAGACTACAAGGCTACCATCAAGACGAACGCTAGGCAGGGTAGTCATTTAAAGGGAGGGAAGTAGCACTTTCAGTGGGCGCTACTTCCCTCCAACTAAATATGGAAGGAGCCACATCAAACGTAGCGGCGGTAACTTCCAGAGGTAGAGGACTAAGCTACGCATGATCCTCT
>Ga0190271_10000070_pt1 | contig 57413 bp, 69 predicted proteins | sample Popmic356T_FD_133747 | JGI IMG/M metagenome (GOLD analysis project Ga0190271, IMG submission 133747) | Populus adjacent soil microbial communities from riparian zone of Weber River, Utah, USA - 356 T | ecosystem: Environmental > Terrestrial > Soil > Riparian zone | place: USA: Utah | collected...
CCCGCCGCACATGCACTTGCCGCGGCGGTCGTGGCGGACCACGCGGCGGACTGGGCGGCCCACGCCGCGGACGTCGCGGGGGACGTCGGGGCGGACATCGCGGCGGACGTCGCGGCGGACCTCGCGGCGGACTCGGCGGACCACGCGGCGGACCTCGCGGCGGACCTCGCGGCGGACCTCGCGGCGGACCTCGCGGCGGCCCCCGCGGCGCCCTCGGCGGACGCGGCGGCGCACGCCGCGGCGGACCCCGGGGCGGACCCCCCGGCGGGCGCGAGCGTGGCCGAGTCCGGCACGGCGGCCGTCGCCGCGTCCGCCGCGGGGGCCATCGCGGGGCCCGCCGCGAGGGCCGCCGGCTAGGCCGCCGAGTCCGCCGCGTGGTCCGCCGCGTGGTCCGCCGCGTTTGAACGTGAGGCCGATCGCCTCATTGCCGAGTTGGAAGCCCTTCCGATCCCGGGGGCCACCGCGTGAGCCGAACGGCTTTCCAGAAGGCCGAGCGCAACCGGCGCCGGTACAAGCCCGTGAACACCGGGCAGACACGGAAGCTCGCGCGCCTGGCTCGGATCGCCGGCGTCGAGATGCCGGTCTGCCGCTACTCCCACGAGGCCAGTGACGCGATCGACCGCATGGCGACAGTCGCTCGCCAGCCGACCCTTGGGCGGATGGGCTGATGGGCATGAAGTGGTGCCCCGACGGCGAGCACGAGCAGAAGGTCGCCTTCCGCGCCAGCGCCGGCGAACGCCGCTGCCCGATCCACGGCTGCGACCTCCGGCCCCTGCCGACGAAACGGGGGCGCGCGCTCGGCGCCGACCGCTCCGTCGCGGAGACCCGCGCCCGCCAGCACTTCAACGACGAAGTCCGCTCCAAGGAGTGCTTCTACTCCGAGCGGATCGACGGCGAGGCCCGCCGCCGCGGCCACGTCTGCACCTACCCGCTCGACGCTCACCACCTCGTAGAGAAGCAGTGGATCAGGCGCGAATTCGGTGACCTCCCCGAAGACGAGCTGCTCGCGATCCTCTACGCCCCGGCGATCGGCGCACCGCTCTGCCGCGCTGGCCACGAAGGCGTCAAGCGCCTGCGCATCCACTGGCACGAGCTGAGTGACGAATGCAAGCTGTTCTGTCAGGGCATCGACGAGCGCTACGGGGCGAACCACCCGTCGATGTATGAGCGGCTGAAGCTCGAATGCGGAGTGGGGGAGGCGGTGAGCGCCAGGTGAAGCGGATCGAGGTCAACGAGGCCGACCTGCGCGAGTTCATGGCGGCCGCTCAGGAGGTCCGCGAAGAGGGGGCAGGGGCGGAAATCCCGGGCACGCCGGGCATGGTCCCCGGCGACGCCTTCAACTCCCTGGAGCCTGGCACCGAGGACCGATTCGCCCGAGCCCTCGACGCGCTGAACTTCGACCTCGACCGGAGCGCTCGGTGACCGGCGGCACCTCCCAGACCTCAATCCTCGGCGACAGGACCGGGGGGGGGCAAGCAGGAGGTTCCCTGCGAGTGGTGCGGGGAGCCGTCCACCTGCTCCTTCCCGATCATGCGCCGCGTCCCCGGCAAACGAAACGGTCGTATCGAAACCGGGATGCACGTCTACGCCTGCACGAAGTGCGAATCGAAGGCGCGCGAGATGACTAGCGAGCCAACGAGGTCGGCAGCGTGACGGGGAGGCAGACCCACGCTTACTGCCCGGCCTGCAAAGAGGAGTCGGCCATCGACGCTGAGCGCCACTGCCTGTGGTGCGGAGGAGAGACTCAGCGGGGGCGACGCCGCGGAAAGCCCAAGGGCGTGTATGGCAAGCTCAGCGACGATCACCTCCGCGCCCTGCACCGCTTCCACCTGGAGGGCGGCCACTCGGTTCGTGCGCTCGGCCGCCGCATCTGGGATCGCGCCGGCTTCGCCTCTGCTGGCTCTGCCGCGATGGCCATCAGCACCGGGTTTCACCGACTGGGGCTGCCGGTCCGAACCCAGGCCGAAGGCACTGCCAGGAGCAACAAAGGCCGACGCGGCCCCAACTCTCCGGGAACCGCCGACCGGGCCGCCTACAAGCGCTGGCTGAGAACTCAGAAAGGCGGTCGTCGACGCTGCCAGGGGACCAAGCTCCAGCCACCAGAAAAGGGCCGGCCGTGTAAACGATGGGCGTCGAGGGGATCGGATTTCTGTCGCCAGCACGACGTCGAGAAACGGGCCGCGATGGTCGCTCAGCTGGCTGAGATGCGCAAGAGGATCGGAGCCGCAGCGTGACCGGGGCGCTACTTCTTCGGCAGCCTGTAGCCCACGGCTGCGGCGAGCACGGCGACGATGAACACGTTGGCGCTGACGCCTTCCTCCTCGGCGGCCTTCTTGACCTCCTCGTACAGCTCTCGGGGAAGTCGGGTCGGGTGCTGCGCCGGCTTGGTCATATCGCGCACGATATCACGGGGTCTGATATGATCCGCGATATCAAGCAAGTGCCCCCGCGAGTAGCAGCTCCGGGGGCGTGGCAACAGAGAGGTTGGTCCCTGATGCAGGCGGAGCCTAGCGCCACGAGCGCACCGAAGTACGTAGTCGAGGTCTCAGACTTCTCCCGCCCAATGGTCCGAGAGGATCTGACCAGCTGCAGATCTCTCGAGGGTCTCGCATCCGCACTGGACGAGGGACTCGGCATTGGCAAAGAGGCATGCCAAGAGCTGGCCGAGCAGGTAGCGGCAGGGGAGGACTTCAGCGAGGAGAACCCAGAGACCGGCGAGGAAGTCACCGCCTGGGTTGAGGCGGCACTGGTTGGGGGGCGAGCCTGATGTTCGGCCTCCACTTCGTCAACGGCGAGATGTGGCAGAAGCGGTTCCCGACTTCCGCCTACGGCCAGCACTTCCAGGATCAGTGGCGGCGGTTGATGCCGTACGAGGACTGGTTCAAGGCGCCGATCTCCTACGTTGGGGGGCGGTCCTGATGGGGCGCTACCTGGTCACCGTCGAGGTCGACACGGCCGAGTGGGAGCGCGAGCAGGGCGAAGGCCTCACGCTCAAGGATGTCCGCGACTACGCCTCGACGCTCGGGGCCGAGCCCGGCGCCCAGTGGGATGACCCGCCCGCGACGCGGATCGTCTCCGTCGCTGAGGAGGACCACCTGGACTTCGTCAACGTCGTAGAGGTCGACGACGGCCGAGAGAACCCGACCTATCTCTTCGGCCGGCAGGATCAAGCCAAGCGGTTCCACTCGGTGGCGATGCACTCCTGGGAGGAGCATCAGCCAGTCGAGATCCGCGAGACCCCGATCAACGTAGGAGCACCAGCCGAGAGGCTGATCGCCTCAGAGCGGGGAGACGTGCTGGAGGGGATGGGCTACGAAAAGGCCGCTGGTGACCTACGCGCAGGCTCCACCGTCGCCAGTCTCCTCGACACGCTGAAGGCCGCGCAGCCGGTGGGAGCCAAGATCGGCGACGACGTTCTGTCTCTCCTCCAGCGCTGGGCCGAGGAAGACGCGAAGGGTGGTGAGCCCCGATGACGACCGCACCCGAGCACCAGGACCGCACCGCCGACGAGGCAGAGGCCCAAGGCGAACCCCGCTACCGCGTCTCAGGGAAGCTGGGAGACGGCCGCTGCTTCAGCCGCTCCTACTTCACCTTCAACGGACCGGACTCCGCCGAGGTGCAGGCCCTGGCGGAGTACCCAGACCTCGAGGTCGAGAGGGTCGAGCGAGCGGCTGCTGTTCCACGAGGCCCTCTGGCACAGGAGTGCCACGCCGCGGAAATGCGGGCTCACTTGGACGCGAAGGGTGGTGAGTCCTGATGCGGCAAATCCGAGTCGAACTCGCCGACCTCCTCTACGGGGCGCCCCTCGCTCTGGTCCTTGGCGGTGCCGTGTACGAGCTGGGCGGGGTGGCCGCATTGGCGGGATTCGGCGGTGGGCTACTTACGGCCCTCCTCGTCGTGCTGACGTCGAGCGGTGACTCCAATGCCCAGTAACGAGCAGGGGGCGCCGCGAATCTTCGCCTACGCCGATCCGCCCTATCCGGGTCAGTCAGCGAAGCACTACGCGGATCACCCCGACTACGCGGGCGAGGTCGATCACCAGCAGCTCATCGAGCGATTGGAGAGCGAGTTCGACGGCTGGCTACTCCACACGTCCTCGTCGGCGCTGATCGACGTGCTGCCGCTCTGCCCGGAAGGCGTCCGGGTCTTCGCCTGGGTGAAGCCCTTCGCGGCCTTCAAACGCAACGTCTCCCCAGCCTATGCCTGGGAGCCAGTGATCGTCAAGCCGCTGCGAAAGGGTGAGCCAAATCAGCGCCCCGAGAGCCCGGTCATGCGCGACTGGTTCAGCTGCTCCATCACGCTGAAGAAGGGGCTGACGGGCGTCAAGCCGTTTGAGGTCTGCCAGTGGCTCTTTGAGGCCGTCGGCCTCCAGCCCGAGGACGAGTTCCACGACCTCTTCCCCGGCACGGGAGCAGTGCAGCGAGCCCACGACGAATGGTGCTCGCTCCTGCGCGCCTACGGGGAGATAGCGGCATGAGCACCGCCCCCCGAGATCTTCTGGCGGGCGAACGGGGGCCGGAATTGACCGAGCCACAGGTACAGGAGATCGAGCGGTTCCGCCCCATCTTCCAGAGCGGCCCCGACGAAGCCCGAAATATGGAGCCGCACCCAGTCGGCGGCTTCGTTCCCTTCTCCGACCACCACTCCATCGTCACCAAAAAGGATGAGCGGATCGCGGAGTTGGAAAAGCAGGTAGCGGCTCTGGACGAGGCCCGCTTCGAGGCCGAGCAGGACGAGGAGAAACAGCAGCTTCGCGCCATCGCGGCAGAGCAGCAGCTAGCCGGCCAAGAGGAGGCGCTGAAGGAGATCGCCTCCTACAACGCCGCCGAGCTTCGCGAGTGGAAGGAAGAGAACGCCGCCGACATGGTGGACATCGCCACCCGCGCCCTGGCCACCACACAGAAAGCGACGGAAGGAGAGACCGCCAATGGCGACGACGACTGAGGTTCCGAATGAAGTCGGTCGCAAGCTCGATTGGCTCACCGGAATAGAGCCGCCTGAAGGTTCGGTCACGGTGAAGGCGGACGGCTGGTGGGGATCGTCGCTCTGGCTCATCCGTGGCGAGCGCCCAAAGGGTCTCCCGCCTGTGACGACGAGCGAGAAAGGAACCGCCAAGGCCGGCAAGCTGATCGCCCACATCTCAAACCGTCTCGGCGGGCTCGTCCCTGCTGACCTGCGCCCGGCCCGCTACCAGCGAACCGGGGAGGCCGTGATCCCAGTCGGCGCAGATCTGTGCTTCGCGGTCGATCCACGGATCCTCCTCTGCGTCGAGGCTTGGGCCGAAGTGGAGACGTGGGGCTGGACCAAGGTCGACCTTCCGGGCGGAATAGAGGGGGTCCTGACCGGCCTGCGTGAAGGCATCCACGTCGCCACCATCTCGCCGATTCGACACTCGGGCTGGAAAAGCGAGGAGTCCCAATGACCCCGGCCCCACAGGTCCCAGCGATCCCCGACGAGTGGGCTGAGGCGGCGGCGCAGGCCGGCTACTCGGAAGACGCCGACGGCAACATCGAGGTAGACATGGGCGACGCCCTCGCCGCCGCCCTCCCAGAGATCCACAAGCAGCGGGACCAAGAGATACGGGAGAAGCTGGACGAGGAGATCGCGTTTCGCCAGCGGAATGCCAATGCCTTCCGGAAAGCCGGCGCGAAGGAAGCTGCCGATGCCGAACAGCAGGCCGTGGCGGTCGTCGAAAACACGGTCGCGGCGATCCTCGACACCGTCCTCTCACCCTCCCCGGTAGAGCCGGAGCCGTGGATTTGCGGCTGCGATGGGGAGAAGTGGACCGAGAGCGGCCGGGAAAACAACCGCACCTGCGACGCCTGCGGAGAAGCAATCCGACCGCCCGGCAACAAGCAACCCGACCACCAACAGCCCAAGGAACCAGACGGGCAGGGTGTCTCAGAGCAGGGGGAGACGCCCGAGGAACTGCGCGAGCGCCTCTCACGGGGCGAATCGCTGGCCGAACGGGAAGCGGCGCGTCGCTGCACCTGCGGTCACCACCGGCCCGACTCGACTTGGGGTCACGCCGCCGACTGCCCGCTGAGGTCCCAGCCCACCCCTACCGACCAGGAGGGGCCGGAGCAGCCCGAGCCAGGGGAGGGGGAGCAGGACCCCGACGTGCTGACGGAGTTCGAGGGGACGATCCGGTTCATGCGGAGCGGGCAGCCCAGCGATCCGCTCAACCCCGACTACACCTGTAACTGCTGCGAGGGGCGGCACATCTTCTGCCGCTACATCGAGGTGGAGAAGCCCCCCGGCTGGCCGTTCGCCGACTCCCAGGAGCCCAGGCCGAACGACTGGCTGAGGCAGGCGATGGGTCGCGGCCCGCTGGAGAACCGGAAGGTCCGAATCACGATGGCGCTCCTACCCGAGCCCAACCAAGGAGGTGGCGACGATGGGGAGTGAGACCGTCAAGTACCGCGTCACGCAAGAGGTCACCGTCGAGATCGAGATCAACGACCCCGACGTGATCGAGCGCGTCACCGGCCCCAAGGGCGACGAGTGGCGGGCGCAGCTCTACGACCTGCACACGTCCGGCGATGTGCTGGAGCACCTCACCTACAACTGCCTGGCGAACCGCTGCCAGAACGCCGCCCTGCTCGACGGCTGGGGGGACCTACCCGCCGAGGCCGTGCAGATGCAGGTGGTCGAGGTCTACGGGCCGACCGGGATCGAGGCGGTGGAAGCCGATGTCTGAGCAGCCCACCGTCACTGTCGAGTTGTCGCGCGCTGAGGCCGAGTGGCTGATCGAGGAATGCAACCGCGAATTGGCTGACATCGATGACACCGATTGCGCCGAGATCAAGAGGCGCGTTCGAGCCGCCCTACAAGCCCCCCAGGTAGAGCAGCAGCCGGGGTGTGGTGGAAGCGGCGACGACGATCTTGGTCGAGAGGCCCACGCAGCAGGGAACAAGCCAGGGTCGGGGGTAATCGCTGATCCGAACCAGCGACCGGAGCCGGGGCAACTCGCCGCGTCTGGTCTCTCGGCCGAGGAAGGCTCGCGGGGAGTCGGTGCCGACCAACGGCGCGCGCTCGAAATAGCACGGACCTGCGTCGATCTCGTCCGCCACGACTTGCCGCCGCATATCGGCGAGGCCGATCACGCCGCCGCCTTCCTCGCCCTTTCCCAGCTAATCGAGCAGCCCTCCAACCAGCCCCAACCAGTACAGATCACCGAGGAGGATCGAGACAAGCTGCTGGACGAAGACGGCCCGGTCTTGCTCTCGCTGCGCGAAGAGGTCTCGATGCTCCTGCCCAGCGAGGGCCTGAGTGACGAGGAAGGCGATGATCTCCACGCGAACGATCCGGTCACCGAGCGAATCGGCGACAAGCTCAGCGCCCACGTCGCAGACTCTCTCGACACCGCTCTCCGCAACATCGCCCACCGCTACACGGTAGATCGTGTAGCCGACCCGGATCGCCTGCTGGAGAAGATCCCCCGCTACGTGGCAACCGGCGAGGTCGAGGGCGGCGACGCCGTTATGGCCCCGGCCGAGCGCGGCAAATGGGTGCTCTTCGACACGCTGGAGGCGCTCCTTCGCCAGCACCCCCCGGTAACCGAGGAGCAGAAGTGCGACGGCTGTGAACAGGTCCGTCCGGTGGTCAGCATCGGCGAGGAAGCCCTATGCGGCGAGTGCATCTGCGAGCGAGGCCGCGACTTCGAGCAGGCGGTCCGAAAGGAACTCAGCGCCGTGGGAGCTTGGTTGGCCAGTCACGCGGACGGGTGGATCTCTGGCAAGGAGGCCCACGCCGTCGCCGAGCGGATCGAAGGTGCTCTTGCCGAGCCGGTAACCGAGGAGCACCGGGAGAAGGTCAGCTTCACCTGCTGCAACTGGGACAAGCTCAGCCCTGAGAGCAAACGGGCGGTCGAAGAGGTCGTGCAGGCGACCGCCGATCGGTTCGCCGAGTCGCCGCTGAGCGCCGAGGAGTTGAGGGAGTACGAGGACGCCCGCCGCTCGGTCGTTGAGGCACGCGACGCCGACTCTGACGGGCGGTCCGTCATCGCCTCCTCCCAGCCCCAGCCGGTAACCGAGGAGCAGGTAGGGGAGGGGGACGGGGAGCGGCTGAAGCTGAAAGTCGTCGTGTCCGGGGCGCCCTTCAAGGTTTGCATCGGTCGGCAGCAGCCCGTCAGCGACCTGATCACGGCGGCATTGTTCGGGGCGGGGATCAAGCGCAGGGAAGACGTCGGGACCTGGGCGCTTCGAACCAAGGATGCCTCACTCTTGCGCACCCTCGACGGGGTGGAGGACGGCGCGACGCTTTTCCTCGACCCCGAAGCTGGCGGTGGCGCTTCCCTGCAGCGCCCAGAGGAGGGCGACCACCGTGGGTAGCCCAGCGAAGTACCGCAAGCGCCCGGTTGAGGTCGAGGCGGTCCAGTTCACCGGAACCAATCACGACGACGTGGCTGCGTTCATGGGCTGCGATTGTGGAGTGAAGGCGATCAAGGCTGATTGCCCTTACGACCACTCCCTCGCGGGTCCCCGGGCGTTGTTCATTCGAACCCTGGAGGGCTCCATGCGGGCGGACAGGGGCGACTGGATCATCCGGGGCGTCAAGGGCGAGTTCTACCCCTGCAAGCCCGACATCTTCGCGGCCACCTACGAGCCAGCCCAGCAGCACCCAGTCCAAGTAGAGGGGGCGGACCTGCCGAAGCAGATTCGAGGCGCACGCAACCTGCTCTGGGTAGCTCGCGGCAAAGGCCGCGCCGTCCAGCATGAGGCAATCGAGAGCGCCATCCAGCTTCTCAACGAGGTCCTTCCGGCCTCCCAACCAGAGCAGGAGAAGCGGACTGACGGGGCACCGGATCCGACCGAGGGCCTCCCGCCTGAGCTAGCCAGAGCTCTCCGCGATCCAAGCATCATCATTGACCGGGATCGGGAGATCACCCTGGCTGACGGTCGTTCTCTCGCTGAGCATCTGGAGGGGTGGCGCGACGCTCCCTCGAACACGGTAAGCGCGGATCCCCGCTACATCGCGCCTTCGCTCCAACCAGAGCAGGAGAAGGAGCCGGGTGGGGCGCTGCTGCCGTTTGAACGACTGCCGGAGTTCATCCTGGACCCCGATCACTTCAACCTTTGCGGCAACTGCGGCGGGATCGCCCACGTCAGCAAGTGGACCGCGCTCTGCCTGGACGAAGCAACCGGCGAGCGCGTGCCCTACACGGGCACCGACGAGGCTCCGTGGCTGCGCTGCCCTCACTGCAAGTTCGACCACGACGACGATGACGCTGGCCCCGGCCTGTGGGCGGGCACGTCAAAGGAGATGCTGACCGAACGGCGCTCGCTGCTCGCCGAGGCTGACTCCGACTGGGCGGCTGAGTGGCGATTGGCTGCGGAGCCGGGTGGGGGTGGCGACCTTGGCTGAGGATCACATTCTGGTCGCCGTCACTCGCTACGAGGACGGCCTCTACGAAGCGACTTGCTCCTGCACCTGGGAGTCGATGGTTGGCCGCGAGCATAAGGACGCCCTGGTCGCCGACCACGATCAGCACGTCGCGACCGAACTGCGGAACGAGCGGCGGCAACTGGAATCCCACCGAGCCGCACTCAGGCCGAAGCAGAAGCCGCGTCGGGCTGAGGATGCCGATCGGCAGCGCCGAAAGCGAGAGGACGATCTTGCGCTTCAGGTCGAGTGTCCGAAATGCGGGGCTGGACCAGGGCGCTGCTGCCAGCGGGTCCAGCAATACGGTGCAGCGCAGTCTCCATTGCGGCACCCCCACGGCGAGCGCCGGGTTGCGGCGGCGCGGCGGTTTGCCGGTTGCCCCCGCTGCCATGCCCAGCCCGGGCAGGGCTGCGAGTTCAAGGCGCACAACTGGAACCGCGATGTCGGCAAGCCGCTAAAGCGCTTGCACCGTGAGCGGATCGACAATCTCGCCGCCGCCCCCCAGCACTCCAGGGAGGGATCGTGATGGCGGGGGGCGGCTCCTTTTTCAGCGAGCGAGCAGCGGCCGAGTTGCCGGATGCGCCGAGCCTCGCGGAGCAGGAGGACGCGCTGCGCGAAGAGGCCGAGAGGCGGAAAGAGGACCGCGACTTCGATCTCGGGTTCGCCGAGTACGAGCGACGCCTTGAAGAAGAAGCCCTTGAAGCGGCCGACCAACAGCACTCCGGGGAACCGGGAAGGGAGCGGTCGTGAGGCTGAGTCGAGCGCAGATCGACTGGCCGGTCGAGATCTACCGCCAGCTAGAGAACGGCGAAGAGTTCGCGAGTGACGCGGGCGGCTACCTGTCGATTCGCACCGGCAACTACGCGGCGACTCACCACTCGCTGATCCGCCGCGACCTGATCACCGCCGAGTACGACGACTACGTCGATCCACTCGACGCGCCCTGGAAGTACGGGCTCACGTCGAAAGGCCGCATCCTCGCCAGCCTCCTTTGGGCCTCCGAGCAGAAGGGCGGTGAGGGCTAGATGGCCGACCTCCTCGACAACTTCACGCCGGCCATCGCTCGCTGCCATCAGCGCCACCTACCGACCGTCGACGCCGTGGGGCGCGTGGTCGCGGTCGGCTCCCGGGTGCGCGCTCGCCGCTACAAGTGCGACCAGGAACTCGTCTCGGCGATGGCGGGGCCGGTGATCCACCTCTTCGACTTCGGGGACTTCCACCCGCCAGAGATCGAGTGGCTCTGCGAGGACCCCGAACTGCCGCGTCCGATCATCACGTCGGTCTCGCATCTCGCTGGCGGCTGCTGGCAGTTCCCCACCCTGCTCGTTGTTCAACCGTCGCCCACCTCCTCACCTAAGAGGGGTAGCGAGTGAGCGGGGTGACGAAGCGGCCGAGTTGGGTGCCAGAGGGCTGGCGCTACACGCCGAGCGAGAAGGAGCGGCGCTGCGACTCGTGCGGGCATGTCACGCCCGCCAAGGGAGGGTCGCTCACGAACCCGGCCGGCCGGCACTGGCCCCTGGTCGGGAACTCCGGGCCGGGACAGGATCGCTCGATGGTCGAGGCGATTGTCGAGGCCAACACCGCCGTCCTCCCAGCCGAGACCGATCCGGGGGACCACCAGTGAGCGGGGTGACGACGGTTCGAGTCCGCGCCTTGATCGGCGAGTGGGAAGGTCAGGAGCCGATGTTCCTCGGCGGCATCCAGCACGACCAGTACGAGGCGATCCTGGAGGAGGACGCCCACGACGGCACCTTCCGCTGGGAAGAAATCACCGACGACTGGAAGCGGCTCGCCCCGAGCGGGATCACCGAGACCCGCGAAGTCGACGTGACGCTCCAGGTCCCCGCCGACCTCTTCCTTACCCAGCAACTCAGTGCTGAGGTAGACGAGGAGACCACCGATGCCCAGTAAGGAGCAGGGGGATGCCTAACCCCACCCTGTTCGGAGCCGAGCAGACCTTCTCCCCTCGCCAGATCAAAGAATTGATCACCCACGACGTAGTCGTAGAGGCCATCGTGGATAGGAGGAGATCACGAGTATCGAAGGTCTTCCTCGATGCAGAGAGAGACTCGATTAGGCGGGATCTGAAGGCAGGGGCGAAGGCGTTGGTGGCTTCGCTCGAGGTCTCGGGGGAGGGGGGCTCGTGAAGGAGCTCGGACCCAACGAGGGCATGAACGCCCTTCGCCACGAGGACTGCCGGTTCTGCGACGAGTACGAGCGGCTGATCCGAGGTCGCGCCGAGGAAAACCGACAGCTGAAGGAGCGCCTCACCAAGGGTCTCGAGCAGGCCAGCACCGATGACCGCCGCGAGATCGCCGAGGCGGCCGTCGACATGCGCCAGCGGAGCGAAGGGCTGCGGCGCATCGCTGACCACGCCGACGTTGAGGCCGAGCGCCTCGAGAATATCCTGAGCGGCGGGCCCGATCGCGCTGTGCTCCGTGGTCGCGAGCTCGTGGAGGCCCTGCTCGAGGTGATCGTCCCCGGCGAGATCCTCCACTACCGAGAGATGGGGCACCGACTGGCCGCCGCGGGTTTCGGTGCCGCCGGCGTCGACCCCGCCGCCACCCTGCTCACCCAGATCAACCGGGCGCCGCAGTTCGAGCGGCTCGGGCGGCGCAGTGGGCGCTACCGGCGAGCTGATGGAAGGGGTGAGTGATTGTGCGGGAGCCGTGGTTGACGAAGGTCGAGCTCGCCCGGGAGCTCAAAGTCTCGCCGAGGACCGTCGAGCGGCGGATCAAACCGACCCTCGAAGTCGGCCGCCAAAACCGCTATTTCCTAAGTCACGCCCAAGCCCAGCTACGAGGTGTTCCAGAGGAGGGCGGGAACGTGATTCGATTCCCCGGTGAGCGGACGAGGAGGACGGCAGCGTGAAGCAACATGGCTTCGAAGCTCTTCAACGAGCGAATGATCTAGCAGGGGGGTTGGAGAACCTCCGGGCTGACAGGGGCATGAAATGGCTGGGTTGCATCATTGCCGTCGGTGACGGCAATGACCTCAAGGAGGCAAACGCCCTGGCCAAGGAGCTAGAGCAGTTAGGAGAGCGCGCCAAGGAGTTGACGGCCCGCATCGTCGATCAGGCATGACCGTCTGGCTCGACAAGAAACGTGGCGGCTGGCTCGCCAAGTTCGAGCGGCAGGGAAAACAGCACTGGGTCCCCGGTGGTCCGTGGCCGACGAAAACGCGGGCGCAAACGGCGGAGCGTCGCCTTCGCGAAGAGCTTGACGCGCAGCGCAGCGAGGAGACCTGCGCAAGCTTCGCTGATCGCTGGCTCGCGGAGTGGCCGCGACCAGCCGCGTCGACCCGCCGGCACTACGCCCTCATCATGCGTCGCTTCAAAGCCGAATTCGGATCGACGCTGCTCGGGGAGATCGAGCGACCAACTGCTCGAGTTTGGGCCCTTGGTGTCCCCCGCAATGTTTCAAAAGCCGTGTCGACGATGTACGAGGATGCCTACAACATCGGCCTCGTCTCGTCGAACCCCTTCAAGAATCTCAGGCTCCCGGTCACCGAAAAGACGGTTGAGGTATCGCCTCCCACCTTGGAGGAGTTCCACCAGCTGCTGAACGCCTGCATGGTGCTCGGCGGCTACGCGACCGAGTTCCGTGCGCTCATCCAGTTCACGGCATGGACTGGTCTACGTGCCGCCGAGATCCAGGGGCTCCAATGGCAGGACATCGGCGAGGAGACTCTCTGGGTTCGCCGGGCCCGCAAAGACGACGGCGCCTACGGGCCCCCGAAGAACGGGAAGGAGCGCGAGATCGTCTTCCCTCGAGCGGCTCGGGTCCTTGATCAGGTCCCCCTGCGCGGCGGCTCGCCCTTCATCTTCCATTCGCTCCGGGGGGCAGACCTCAACAAGGGCAACCTCTACTACCCGTGGAAGGCGGTGCGCGACAACTCGGGAACGTCCACGGATCGACTCGCCTCCGAGATCCATCCGATCCGATTCCACGACCTGCGGCACTTCTGCGCGACCCAGCTGCTCGAACGCGGCGCCTCTCACTTCGACGTCAGTGTCCAGCTCGGCCACGAAGACGGCGGCGCCCTAGTCATGGCCCGCTACGGACACCCCTCCAAGGACGCGGCCCGCGATCGTCTCCTCGCCCTCGACGAGGCAGGCGCCGGCATGTCCTCGCGAATCGCCTCCGGGCACTGAGCGCCGCTCTTGCTACGGGCGGCAGCTTGGTCCGAGCGCCAAAATGCTACGGCTTGAACCCGTAGCAGCAGCGTCCGCCCTTGGCTCTACAGTGCGGCTAGGCGTGGATTTTCAACGAACCGCCCCGATTGATCAGCCTTTGGGCTTCGCGCTTCCCGTGCGGGCGCTGTACTTGTTGCGGGCCCGCTTCTTGCACTGCACGCGCTTGCCCTTCGCCTCGACCTTGTTGCACTGCGTGAGCGCCTTGGTCAGCTGCCGCTTCGCCTTGGCTTTCGCTTCTTCTAGCTGCTTCCCGGCGAGCAGGGCGGCTGCCTCTTCCTGTCGTTTCTTCTCCGCGGCCTCGGCTTCCTGACGCTTCTTCGTGGCGGCTTCGTCCTCCTGGCGCTTCTTCGCCGCAGCCTCTTCCTCCTGATGTTTCTTCGCCGCAGCTTCGTCTTCCTGACGTTTCTTCGCTGCCGCTTCTTCCTGGCGCTGCTTGGCTTCGACTTCCGCCGTGTTGACGGACCTGATCTCGAGCGGAACTTCTGGATAGATCGTGAAGTCCAGTTCCACCCCGGTGTTGTCCAGCGGTTCGACGCCAACTTCGGCTTTCGGGATCGCGTCGTGTTTGACGCCGTTCAGGTCTTCGTATTCGTTCGGGATCTGCCCGTTGCCGCTGCGACGGAGGATCGCCGTGAAGGAGGGGGCCAATTTGTTGACCGGGTCGACGGGCGAGAGGAACGAGCCGCTTGCTTTGACCGGTTCGCCCCCGCATTCGAATTCCATGTAGACGCCCTCCTGGGGATTGAGGAGCATCGCGACTTCGTGTTTCGTCTGGTCGATGTAGACGAGCTCGGCCTCGATCTCCTCGGACCAGATTTCTTCTTCTTCGGCGCCGGGGGTCGTGCATTTCTGACCGCCTTTGCTGCCGCCCACCGTCGCGCATCCGGTAAAGAAGTAGATCGAGAGGGTCGAGTGCGGCCCGGTGATTTCGCCTTCGCCTTCCGACCCGTCGCACTCCACGACCGTGTCGTACTCACCCATGCGGGCGCTGACCGCGCCGCCTTCGGCTTCGAAGGGAATCGGGAAGGAGTTGCCGGGCGATGAGAATTCCAGCACCGGCGAGGCCGCGCTCGCGCCAGCGGGCGCAATCGTCAGAGCCAAGGCCGCGATCGACGCCACGGCACAGACGTACATTCCCCTGAGCAGCCCTGCTCGCGACCCCTGCGATTCCACCTGTCCGACCTCCTCGTTCGCCTGACCGACCCGTTTCCCAGCGTGAGATCGTAGCGGAGGTCTCGCCGGGTTCAGATTGGCCGGTAGCTCACGTCGACTGATTCAATCTTCCCGACGATGTGGTGGATGACGACCAAATGGAGGCTGAGCGGGCGGGGTTGGGCTATCGCGTTCGGCATCGCCTGCCTGTCGGCTGCGGTGCTGGGGCTCGGTGCTCTGTTCCCGCCATTCCAGCCAGTCGCAGTCGCAATCGTGGGTCTTGGCATGGCCATAGGGCTGGTCTTTGCCGTGGTGGCGCGGTCGCGGGAATTCGATCAGTACGACCTCCGGCGCCCGGAGGAACGGCATGCGGGCAATGACGAAGAGCGGGGCGACTGAGCGGGCGCGCTAGCCAGGGTCGCGGGGGTTGAGGCGCTCGACGATCAGCGGGTCCTCGGGGGTGAAGGGAAGCTCGGGCAGGGCGGTGGGGGCGATGCCGAGGGTGGCGGCGAGGACCTCGCGGGAGTGGGCGGTGGCGGCGGCGCGGTAGCCGATGTCGCCGGGGGTCGGCTGGTCGAAGAAGACGAGGAAGTGGATCTCCTCCTCGCCGAGGACCTCGATCTGGTGGGGGTAGGCGCGGGGGACGAAGTAGACGTCGCCGGGGCCGAGCTCGTAGGTGTCGGTGCCGCCGTCGGGGTCCATGATCGTCATCCGGGCCCGGCCGCGGTGGACGTAGCCCATCTCCGCCGTCTCCGGGTGCCAGTGCGGCTCGCGCATGCCCGCGGCGGTGACCCGCAGGGAGTACATCGAGATGTTCCGCAGGGCCGGCCAGAACTGCTGGCGGGCCACGCGGGCGAGGCCCGCGGCGGACTCGACCGGGGCCGCCTGGGCCTCGATCGCGAACCTGTGCGGGTCGTCGAGGGCGGCGCCGTCGGGGATCGTCGGCTCGCCCTCGCGCCTGACGAGGTAGGCGGGGTCGGTGGAGCGGGGGATCGCGGCGAAGGCGGACGCCGGCAGGCCGTAGGTGTTGCCGAGCACCGCGTCGCTCATCGCTCCCAGCGCCGCGTGCATCGAGAAGTCCTCGGGCCGCTCGTGGCGGAAGGCGACGATCAGCTCGGCCTCGCCCTCGCCGACGTTCTCGATGTGGTGCAGGGAGCCGCTCTCGACGTGGAACATCTCGCCGGCTCCGAGCCTGAAGGACGAGAAGGAGCTGCCGTCGTCGAGCACCGAGACCAGCAGCTCGCCGGCCAGGCAGTAGGTCAGCTCGTCGGCGTTGGCGTGCCAGTGCGGCTCGCGGATCGAGCCCGGGGCGAGGAGGAGGCGCTTGACCGAGAGCCGCCGCATGATCGGCAGCTGCTCGGCGCAGACCTGCCGGACCGAGCCCAGCTCGCTCTCGAAGAGGGGGGCGGCGGCGGTGAGCGAAGCGACGTGCCGGCTCGGCGCCGCCATCTCAGCGCAGCCCGTAGTGGCGGGCGGTGTCGGTGAGGAGGGTCTTCAGCAGCAGGCGGTTGGCGGGGGTGCCGATCCCGAAGCCGGGCCGCGCTTCGCCGGCGATCTTCCAGGTGAAGCGGCAGGCCTCCTCGCCGCGCGGCTCGACCAGGTAGTCCTCGGCGAAGCGGCGGAACAGCGGCGCGCTCGCCTGCTCGACCACGAAGGAGTGGCGGCGCCCCTCCTCCCAGCGGAAGAAGTGCTCTTTGAAGACGTTGAGGCCGCCGAGGGCGACCACGGTCCTGGTCGTGCCGACGCCAAACGGCCGCGGCGAGGTCCAGGAGACGTCCTGGAGGATCCGGCACCAGAGCAGCGGGTGCTCGGCGGTCAGCTCGGCCCAGACCGCGGCGGCGGGGCGGGGGATCTCGAAGCTGCCGCGCAGCCGCAGCGGGGCGGTGTCGAGGAAGGACTCCTCGACCGGCAGGCAGTTGAACCAGGGGCGACCCATCGGCCGCGAGCCTAGCCGGCCAGCGGGTGCGCCGTTGCAGGTGGACGTTTGTCCACTCCGCCATGCAGGGGTTTCGACCGATTACGGCGGGGAATGGAACTGAGGAGCGTGGATCAGGGCGCCGCCAGCGAGCGGCCCATCGGCCAGCCCGAGCAGATCGAACGGCGAGTCGAACGGGCCGTCTTCGAAACCGACCGGCAGCTCGTCGTCGGCGACGTGACGCTGCCCCCGGAGGGGTACCAGAGCCGCTTCTCGGACCTGCTCAATCGGGTCGAGCAGGAGTTCGTGCCGCTCACCAACGTCGAGGTCACCTCGCTGATCGACGGCAAGGTCATCGAGCGGCCGTTCCTCGCCCTCTCCAAGCGCCACGTGCGGATCTCCTACCCGCTGCCGCGCTAGGCGCGGCGCCCCCGCTCAGCCTCGGGCGTAGCGCTCCCTGCGTCCGCCCGCGTAGGCGCTGAGGTCGATCAGGAAGGCGAGGACGACGATGAACCACTCGAAGCCGGTCACCGTGTTCGAGCTGGCCCACATCGCCGCGTAGGCGAGCGTGGTCCAGGGCAGCAGGAAGAAGCCCAGGAAGGGCACGAACCAGCTGTCGAAGGCGCGGCTGAGCAGGTCGGTGAAGAGGAAGAGGACGAACAGCGCCAGCCGCGGCGAGATCAGAGCGAAGAGGACGACGAGGCAACCCACGGGACGAACCGTACCCGGCTGGACGGCTCCCGTACCTTTGAGGTGAGGAGGAACGACATGAACGGACTCGGAAAGCTGATGACGATGCTGAATCCTGAGAAGACGAAGAAGGTGGCGCCGGAGCAGGCGCTGCCGGGACGCAGCGAGCCCGCCTTTGCGGTGCCGGAGACGCACGCGGTGCTGGGCACGCCGCTGCGGCCGCCCTTCCCGGAGGGGATCGAGGCCGCCTACTTCGCGCTCGGCTGCTTCTGGGGCGCGGAGCGCCTGTTCTGGGGGATCGACGGCGTCTACACGACGGCGGTCGGCTACCAGAACGGGACCACGCCGAACCCGACCTACGAGGAGGTCTGCTCGGGGCAGACCGGGCACGCGGAGTCGGTGCTGGTCGCCTTCGACCCCAGGGTCGTCTCCTACGCGGACCTGCTGAAGGTCTTCTTCGAGGAGCACGACCCGACCCAGGGGATGCGCCAGGGCAACGACGTCGGGACCCAGTACCGGTCGGGGATCTACTTCGCGAACGACTCCCAGAAGGCGACGGCGGAGATGGCCAAGGAGGCCTACGACGCCGACCTGCGGGCGGCCGGGAAGGACCCGATCACGACCGAGATCGAGCCGGCTGGGCCCTTCTACTACGCCGAGGACCACCACCAGCAGTACCTGCACAAGGTGCCGAACGGCTACTGCGGCCTGGCCGGGACCGGGGTCTCCTGCCGGATCCCCGCGGCCGCCTCCTAGCGGCGCGCCGATACGCCGCGGGCGCGGCGAATAGCATCTCGCGCCCGTGGCGCCCTCCTTCGGCTCTTACATAGTCGGCTGCCTCTCGCTGATCGGTTGCGTCGCCGCCCTCGGGCTCGGCGGCTACTGGCTGCGACGCTGGATGGTGCCCGAGTTCTCCGGCGCCCTGGCGCGGCTCGCCGACATCACGATCGGCTCGGCGCTGATGATCGTCTCGCTGCAGATCCTCGGCACCCTGAGCATCCTCACCCTGGGCTGGACGGTCTTCTTCACGATCGCGCTGGGGCTGGGGGCGGCGCTGCTCGGCTGGACGCAGGCGCCGCGCGGCAAGGAGGAAGTGGCGGCGCCGCGGGTGCAGTCGATCGCGCTCTGGATCGCGCTCGCGGTCGCCTCCTTCACGGTCGCCGAGTGGACCTTCCCGTCCCAGCTCAGCCTCGACCAGGGCATGTTCGGCGGCGACACGACCTGGTACCACATGCCCTTCTCGGCGCGGATCGCCCAGGAAGGCTCGACGATCAACCTCGTCTTCACCGATCCGCTGCGGCTTGCCGCCTGGTTCTACCCGCAGAGCCACGAGCTGGTCAGCGCCGCCGGGATCGTCCTCTTCAAGAGCGACTGGCTGGCGCCGCTGCTCAACCTCTTCTTCCTGGCGATCGCGCTGCTGGCCGCCTGGTGCGTCGGCCGTCCCTACAAAGTCGGCCCGGCGACGCTGGTCGCCGCGGCGATCGTCCTCGACGCGGGGGTGATGATCGAGACGCAGCCCGGCGAGGGGCGCAACGACATCATGGGGCTGGCCTTCCTGCTCGCCTTCGCCGCCTTCCTGATCAACGGGCACCAGCGACGTGCGCCCGCCGAGGGGGTGGTGAAGGACGCCCCCGACCGCGACGCGCCGCTGCTCGACAAGGGGCCGCTGCTGATGGCCGGGATCGCCGCCGGCCTCGCCGTCTCGGTCAAGTTCACCTTCCTGGTCCCGGTCGTGGCGATCGCGGCGGGGATGGTCATCTTCAGCGGCAAGGGGCGGCGCTGGACGACCGCCTGGGTGATGGCGGTGCCGATGCTGGTGGTCGGCGGCTACTGGTACGTGCAGGCGGCGATCAAGACCGGGGGCAACCCGATCCCGATCACCAAGTTCGGCCCGCTCAACCTGCCGACGCCGGACCAGATGCCGCTCGACCCGCGGCCGCGCTTCTCCGTCGCCCACTACATCACCGAGCCGACCATCTACCGGCAGTGGTTCTTCCCGCAGCTGGACAACGCCTTCGGGCCGCTCTGGCCGCTGATCCTGATCATCGCCGGGGCGACCGCCGCCTACCTGGTCTGGAAGTCGCGCAACCGGATCGTTCAGGTGCTGGCCGCGGCGGCGCTGGCGACCGCGGTCGTCTACGTCTTCACGCCGCTCACCGCGGCCGGCCAGGACGGCACCCCGACCGGGTTCTTCACCAACACCCGCTACCTGGTCCCGGGGCTGATCCTGGCGATCGTGCTGCTGCCGATCGCGCGACCGCTGCGAGCGCCGGAGAAGCGCGCCTGGCAGACGCTGCTCTTCCTGGTCGCGGTCTACGCGATCACGGTGCTGACCACGCCGCGCTGGTATCCGGGCTACATCCTCGGCACGGTGGTGCTGACGCTGGCGCTGGTCTGGGCGCCGGCGGCGCTGGGGCTGCTGCGCAGCCGTCGCACGGCGAGCCGGTTGACGGTTGCCGTGGCGGGCGCGGCGGTGGTGTTGCTGGTGGTCGTGCTCGGGCGCGCCCAGGAGGTCCAGTACGCGAACAACCACTACACGCGGTCGACCCTCTTCCTCGGCGAAGGCGGACCGCAGAAAGCGTACGACTTCGCCCGTCTGCAGCGGAACAAGCGGATCGGCATCGTCGGCTCCAGCGAGATCATCTTCGGCCAGTACGGCTTCTACGGGGGCCACCTCGACAACTACGTCGAGTACATCGGCGTGCCGGGGCCGAACGGCACCTATCGCCTGGCGACGACCTGCGAGAAGTTCATGGAGCGGATCAACGCCGGCAACTACGACTACGTGATCATGAGCCAGTACACGCAGGACTCCCCGGACGCGCCGTACTGGTATCCGATCTACGCCTGGGTGAAAAACGACCCGGCGCTGAAGCTGGTGGTCGCCGAGCCCGACATCGTTCCCCAGCCCGACTACGTCTTCAAGGTCGTCGGCGAGCTGAACCCCAAGTACTGCCCGGGCGGCGGCGGCTGAGCGACGACTTGTGCACTTGACCCCCCTCCAGGGTGGTCAATTGCACAAGTGTCAGACCGTGGCGAGCGCGTGCTCGCGGACGAGGGCGGCGGAGCGCTCGGTTTGCTCCCACCAGAACATGTGACCGACGTCGTCGAAGATCTCGAGGCGGGAGTCGGGGACGAGCGAGGCGATCTGGCGGCCGTTGGCGACGCCGAGGACGCGGTCGACGGTGCCGTGGACGACCAGCGTCGGGACGGCGAGGCCCGGTAGGCGCTCGCTGGTGTCGTGGGCCATGATCGCCTGCAGCTGGAAGCCGATCGTCTCGCGTGGCGCCGGCAGCTCGGCCGCCATCGCCGCGAACTCGGCGTAGCGCGACTCCTCGGCGCGGAAGCCGGGGGAGAGGTTGAGCTCGTACATCGCCCGGAAGACCCGGTCCTGGTCGCCGGAGGCCATCGCCTCGACCAGCCCCTGGAAGTCGGCCGGGTCCATCAGCTGCGAGCCCTCGCCGCCGCAGTAGGTGCAGCCGAGCGTCAGCGACCGCAGTCGGTCGGGGTGGGCGAGGGCCAGCTCCTGGGCGATCATCCCGCCCATCGAGATCCCCATCACGTGAGCGCTCTCCAGCTCCAAAGCGTCGAGCAGCCCGAGCGTGTCGGCAGCCATCTCGGCGATCGAAAACCCCTCGTCGACCCTGCCCGAAAGCCCCATGCCGCGATTGTCGAAGACGACCACCTCGAACCGCTCCTCGAGCAGCGACCGAAACGCCCGCCCCCAGGCACGATGGTTGGCGCTCATCCCCTGGATCAGCAGCAGCGGCTCCCCCGAGCCCCCGCGCTCGTAGTTCAGCTCCAACCCCGCCACCTCGACCGTCGGCATGGGGCGATGCTATGCGACGGCGACTTCGCCCGGCCGCGATCGCCCCGAAGCGGCGACAATGAGGGGCCGAGCCCCCGTAGCTCAGTGGACAGAGCACCGGACTTCTAATCCGACGGTCGCTGGTTCGAATCCAGCCGGGGGCGCTCAAATTCGCGATCCGACTCGATTAGCTTCTAGGGGTGCCTCTCGAAAGAGACGCAACGCAAGTGCTTGAAACTGCTGGGGGTCCAGAAGGGGCCAAGGTTCTCCTTGGGCTATTGAGGGAAAGACCTAGTTGGATCTTGGCGCAGCGCGCCGACTTTTCTTGGGTGAGCGCTACCCAATTGATCCGCAAGACCCAGATTGATTTTTCGTTACGAAGGATCGCGGGGCTTGTGCAGGAGAAGCCATATGTCTATTTGCCGGTCGCCGACATAGACAAGCATCTGTCTCCGCAGATGCTGTCCGTGTTTGATGAGACTGGCAAGCGCTTACCGACGTTGCCTCGAACGCAGAGCATGCAACTCGCGGCTTTGGCACTGCTCGCCTCTCGGCCAGCTCCGAAGCTGAGTGAGGAGATGGTTGCTCTTGTGAGCGGACTTGCTCTCTACGACCCAGCGGATTCTGAAAGGTTCCTGAAGGAGATTGCAGCTTTGCCGGATCCACCTTTCGACGACGAGGATCCGTTGGCGCGGGCACTGGTATGGACTTATCCGTTGCTCGTTGAGGTTTCTACGAACGACATGTCTCATAGAAGCCTTTCGTTCGAAGTCGCGGACACGATGAAAAGGGTCCATCGGCCCAGCTCGGAGATCTCGCGGACTTTAGGTTGGACCTCTTGGTCAGTGTGGATTGCTATGTCTTCACCTGTTTCGGCGGGGTCATCGGAATTTGTTGTTCGCGCGCCCAATGGTGCCTCCCTATCCTCGGCTCTCATCCTTGTCGACGATGAGGATCAGGAGCTTGCCGAGAAGCCGGAAGTAGACGGGTTTGCTGGACCTGGGAGAACTTCTGCTGTCCGACTCTCGCCTAAGCACGTCCGCAGCCGTTCCTTGGTAATGCTCGCTGTTGATCTAGCGCCAGACAGGAGCTATACGCTCGGTGTGTTGGCGACCGCGACTTTGGTCGCCGCGATGCTCACGGCGGGTCTTTGTCACCTTGAAGCGATGCAATCCGCATCGGACGCTGCAGCAACTGTGTTGCTCGCGGGGCCGGGTTTGCTATCTGCTCTTGTGGCCCAGCCGGGTCGCGGATCTCTGGCTGCTCAACTTGTAGTGGGCGCGCGCGCGATACTGATTTGGTCGGCGCTGCTCGCTTATCTGGCGGCCGGATCGCTGGTAGCTCTAGTCTCGATTGAGGAACTAGAAGACATTTGGTTGGCGTTAGTTGCGCTGGCGTGGATGAACGTCGCCTTGCTAATGCCCGCAGTCCTGAACCCAGGCGCCATCTGGCGGGCGCGTAAAGCAAGACGCGCCAAGAACGGTCAGGCGGACATACGGGTTGATCTCGAATAGAACCTCAATCGGGCTCCTAGGCCAATTGAACTTGATCCCGAAATTGGTCTCCAGCTCCAGCTAACTCAGTCGAACTCCATGGACGCGATTGGCTCTATCCGGCCAGATTCGCCCTGTTAGACACCTTCCGGCTGAACTTCTAATCCGACGGTCGCTGGTTCGAATCCAGCCGGGGGCACTGATCCTGTCGGTGGTCGAACCGCCGGCAAAGAGAAAGACGGGTAGATCTCCGCCCGGCTGACGACCCGGATCTCATCGACCAGCGATTGCAGCAGCGCCTTGCGGGTCGGCGGGTCGCCGCGGTCGATCACCTGCCGCACGTGGGCGACCAGCAGCTCCAAGTCCTCGTCACTCAGTGGCTCATGCTCCTCAGGCTCTTCGGCGCCCAACTCCTCGCGCCGTGCCTGTAGGCCGCGCAGCTTGGTGCCCAGCTCCTCGATTCGCGGCGCGCAGGCCGACTCAGGCATCGTGCCCCCCTCGAAGGCTCGGAAGTAGCGGTCGAGCGATTCGCCGGTCCGCTTTGCCTCAGCGTCGATCCGCGAAAGCTCCTCCTCGCGCTGGGGCTGCTCGGCCTCAAGCTCGGCGAAGGCCGAGGCGATCGCCTCCCGCACCACCGGCTCGCCTTCGAGCACGGCGAGGAGCTGGCCGAGGATCGCCTCCTCCAGCTCATCGGCCGGGAGCCGGTCGCCGTCGCAGGCGTCCTTGCCGTAGCGCTGGCGCGAGAAGCAGACGTAGTAGCGGTAGCGCCCGCCGTTGCCCTTGGCCGAGGCGCCGACGTAGCGCTTGCCGCAGCGGGCGCATTTGACCAGGCCCGTGAGCAGGTATTCGGACTGGTTCGACCTGCGTAGCGAGACGTCCTCGCTGCGCTCGCGCAGGATCTCCTGGGCGCGCTCGAAGAGGTCGCGGTCGACCAGCGGCTCGTGCGGGGCCGGGTAGTGGGCGCCGCGGAAGAAGATCTCCCCGACGTAGGCGCGGTTGCGCAGGATGCTGAGCACGGCTGGGACGTTGAACGGCTTACCGTTGCGGGTTCGCAGGCCGCGCTCGGTCAGCCAGGTGGCGAGCGCCGAGGAGCCTTCCAGGCGGTCGGTGTAGCGGCGGAAGATCTGTGGGACGACCGCTGCGGTGGCCGGGTCGGGGAGGAGGAAGCGGCGCTCCCCATCGACGCGGTAGCCGAAGGGCACGGAGCCGCCCGTCCACTCGCCTCGCGCCGCCTTTCGCTCCATCCCGGCGATCGTGCGCTCGACGATCGAGGAGCGCTCGAACTCGGCGAAGACGCCGAGGAGCTGCACCATCATCCGCCCCGCCGAAGAGGCGGTGTCAAAAGGCTCGGTTGCCGAGCGGAAGGAGACCTTGGCGGCGTCCAGGCGGGCGAGGATCTGAGCGAGGCCACGGACCGAGCGCGAGAGGCGGTCCACGCGGTAGACGAGGAGGAGGTCAAAGCGTCCGGCCTCGGCCTCGCGCAGCGCCCGTTCCAGGTCGTCGCGCTCAAGGATCGCCCCCGAGGCCTTGTCGGTGAAGCGGCGGACGATCTGCCAGTCCTCCTGGCTTTCGGCGTAGGCGTCGAGCCGCGCCGCCTGCGCCTCCAGCGAGTAGGGCTGCAGCTCCTCGTCGGTCGAGATCCGGGTGTAGGTGGCGATCCTCAATTCGGCCTCCGTTGCCTGATTGGTTTGCGCGAACGTCCACGACACCTCGACGCGCGCAGGGAGTCAAGTCCGCCCGATGCCAGGTAGTCGCGGTAGAGCACCCGAAGAGCGCCATGCAGCTCGCCCGCCTGCTCATCGCTGCGGCGGACGAGCCGCGCGGGGCGGACGCCGAGGCGGTCGCAGTGCTCCTCGCCGCGCTGCCTTGCCGCGCTCATCGAGCGCCCCAGCCGTCGTGGATCTCGGCGAGGGCATCCCCGCCGCAGAAGTGGCAGCGCGAGGCGACATTGCCGCGGGCACCCTCGGGATCGGGGTAGGCGATCTCCCCGCAGCTTCGGCAGCGGCGCAGCGAGCGCTGGTTGATCTCATCGAAGAAGTCCTCGGGGGCGCCACGCAGCCGGGCGGTGAAGCCCTGGGCCTTGAAGAGCCGTTGTGCCTTCCGCTCGCGCCAGGTGAGGTAGGCGGCGGCCAGGCGCTCCTGCTCGGCGCGCGAGCGCTGATCGTCGGCCGCCTTCGATTCGAGCCATGAGGCATCGGCGGCGCTCAGCAGCTCGCCGCCTTCGAGGCGACCGCGGGCCTCGCGCAGCGCCGGTCCTTCGCCGAAGCGCTGGGCGAGGTCGGCGACCTGATCGAGCTGGGCATTGCGGGCCTGCTCGACCAGGTCCGCGAAGGCCGAGCGCTCCTCGGCGTTCGGCTCGCGGTCGGAGAGTCGCAGGTGAAGTGGGTCGGCGAACCGGGCACCGAGCGCCAGCAGCGCTCTGCGCTCGGCCTCATGCATCCGGTCCTCCCGCTTCAGGATCAACGTGAGCGCCGTCGCTGCCTGTTCGCCGAGACGGCCGATGCCCCAGTCGCGGTGCTCCCAGCGGCGCAGGTGGGAGCGCAGCGCCTCGGGGTCCGAGCGCAGCCGCTCGCGCTCGGAGTCCTCCTCCCGGCGCTGGGCGGCGGCGCGCTCGCGCTCTTCGTCGAAGGGGCGGCGGGTCTCGCGGAGGGCGCCCAGCAGGTCGACCGGCTCACCGTCGCCGGCGAGCAGCCAGCGCGGCGCGGTGGCGATGCGATCCAGGCGCCGCGCCAGGTCGCTGGCGCAGGTGAGGAGCAGGGCATCCCGCCCCAGCTCATTCTCCATCGCGGCGAGGAAGGAGCGGGCGCGCTGCTCGGTGGTGGTGATGAAGAGCAGCGCTGGGCAGAAGGGGTGGCGCTGCCGCCACGCTTCGGCTCGGGCGTACTCGGCGTAGCCGTTCGCCTTCTGCTTGAGGCGGCGGTGGGACATCGTCCCCATGTCCAGCTCGATGAAGGCGAGCAGCGACCCGCCATCGGCGTCCTCGATCTGGGCGAAGGCATCGGGGGCGATTGCCCGCTGCTCATGGTTGGCCCAGGTCGAGAACGGCTCGCGGGCGTCAGCCTCGCGCTCGAAGCGCGAGAGGTTCGTTCCAGGGGGCAGAGTCGTCTCCAAGGCGAGGTAGATCTCGCTAAGGCCGGCCGCGTGGGCGAGGAAGAGCGGGTTCGGCTCGTGACGCTCGCCGCCGCGCGGCGGCGGCCCACCGCAGGCCAGCGCCTCGCCCTTGCGGGTGGGCCAGAGATGGTGGGGGGCAGAGCCGCGTTCGCGGTAGGGGCGGGTGCGACCGGCGAGGCCGTAGCGGGCGAGCCGGGCGCAGCGGTAGCGGAGGGTCCGCGGTGACGTTGCAGAGAGGATCGCCGCCAGTTGGTTCTGCGTCAGCACCCGGTGGCGCGAGAGCAGTGCCAGGACGCGTAGATCAAGCTCGGAGAGCGGCGGAGCCTGCCCGCGCGAACGCGAGCGGCTGCGGGCAGGGGAGGGGGAGCGGGTCAGGCCCGTGGACCTCCGAGTCGCTGATCACCGGCCGCCGCGATCAGCGGCGAGCCGTCCGCGCCGGTCCGACGCTCGGTCGCTGTGTCGCCAGCGCCGAGGCGATCGCAGCCGCCGAGGCGGGAGAGCGCTGCGTAGCCAGCGCGGAGGCGATAGCGGGGCGCCGAGGGCGGTTCGGCGTGAGCCGGGTCGAGGCGATCGGCGACGGGAAGAGATCGACCTGTCGTCATCAGGTCCGCGGGCGAGTGGGGAGAGAGTCGGGCGCGCGGTGTAGGGGGCGACTCCGCGGACGAACGCGGAGGAGCCGCATCGCAGGTTTGCCGTTCGGATCTGAGCGGCTGGCAAGATGAGGCGGGCCGCGAGTCAGCGCACGTGAGATCGCGCTGCGGATCCTGTCGCCAGGGTGCTGGGGTCGGTCCGTCGAAGAACTGCATGGGACGACGAGGTAACTCCGCACGGCGGAGAAGTCAAGTCAGGTGTGTGGGGATGTGCAGGGATGTGCCGGGATTCATGCGCCGACATCGGGGCGGCGGGGTTTCCGTCATCCCGATGGCGCTGTTCCGGCCCACCTATGCTTTCTGCGTGGGGGTGAAGTTCTCTGATCCCGAGGATACGAATCCCGGCGTTGCCGAGATTGAAGCGATGCGTAGGGGGAGTTCCTCGCTGTCGGATCTTGAAGCCGCGGAGATCCTGGTGGACAAGGTCTCGTCGCTACTTACGACTGTTGCTACGGGTGGGCCGCAGATCCCGACCGTTGACGCCGCCTACAAACGGGAGCATCGGGCACTCGCCGCGGTTCTGCGCCGGCTCGGAGTCACCTATCCGAACCACTTCGACGATCTGTGGCGATGGCATGGGCGGTGGACGGAGGGCGATATGCCGAAGTATCGGGACCGTCGCACGTTCATCTCTGACTTGTTCACGCCGGTCAGAAGCGCGCTGGCCGAATTGGACGCCACTACCCACGTGCTGTCCGCAGGGGTATCGGAGGGGCCGACTGGTTGGCCGCAGATCGACGCGCAGATGGAAAGGCTTCGCAAGCTCTTCCGCGAGGCGCACGATTCCGATGCCTATAACGGTGTCGGGCTTCAGTGTGTGAAGATCTTGACCGCCCTTGGCCATATGGTCTTTGATCCTGCCCGCGATCTGCCAGAGGGAGAGGACGAACCCGGTCGCGACGACGCCAAGGCTCGCATCTCACTCTTTGTTCGCCGACTTGTCCCCGGGAGAACCGGTGAGAGCCTCCGCGGGCTCGTAAACGCCGCATACGCTCAGGCAAACACGGCGAAGCATCGACACACTGCTACTCGCGTCGACGCAGGCGCGGCGGCAAACGCAACCTCCTTGATCGCGGCGACGCTCCGATTGCTTGACGAGAGCGAAGGCGAGACGGGCGACGATGATCTGATGTCGGAGTTCAATCCTGCGGGTGCGCGCTGAGCAGCGGATTGCTGGTCGTTTCGCTATTCGCTCGGAGAACGCCGAATCCCAAGTAGGCCTTCGTCCGGCTCGACCCGACGAAGGCCATAGGAGCTGATCCCGTCTGGCAAGTCGAGGCCCTCGCTGAACTCTCTGGCTTCGACCTCGTCAGAGAAGACGAAATAGGCCTCGAAGGCATGGGCGCTCATAGTCACACCCGTGCCCTTGCAGACCGAGCACTGCTCCCAGCCCTCTTCGCTCTCGTGCGGATCCTCGGGTGGCTCGCTCAGTGTCATTACCTTGCCGAGGCCTCCGCAGCGGTTGCACGATTCCCGATCGACCATCGGCGCGATTCTTGCACGGCCAGGCCGTCATGCCCATCCGATTTTTCTGCGTACGTGAGCAGAGTTGGCTGTTGTGTGCGCATCGCACGGGCGGACTTGACATGGAGCGTCATACTGAAATCGAGATGGACGATCCGATCGAGATTGGAAGCGACAGCTTCAGGGTCGACTTCAAGATCCAGCTGTTGGGCACTGGACCGGATGGGCTATTGAAGCTTGCACTGAGGCCTGATCCCGACAGGTACGAGTGGCTGGATGACGACGAGCATGGTCGCGTTCTATACGACGTGAAGACGAGAACCAGGATTCCCGAGTCGGTGCTGGCCGAAATGGCGGAGCAGGCTAAGGGAATGCCGATATTTGCGCCGCCGAGCGATATCCCTCAACCCGGGGAACTACTTACTGAGAGACGGCAACTGATCGAAGCAGCGCTCCTTGGGGAAGGGGAGGCAGAACCACTCGATAGCCCATCCTCCCAGGTGCTCGCCGAAAGGCTCGGGGAGCGACAAGAGGTCGCGGTTCTCTCCATAGATGTCGTCGACTCAACGCGCCAGCAGGCAGAGAACGCGCAGGCCTATGGCCAAAGCATCCAGATCCTGCTGCGCGAGATCGCCGCTGTGACGGCGACTTTTGGAGGAGTCGTCATCAACTTCACCGGAGACGGAGCCGTGGTTGGCTTCCTGGGTCCCGGTTTCAATGTTGCGAATGACATGGTCTTTGACGCGGCGACTGCCCTTGTTGCCGATATCTACATGGTCATGAATCCCCTCTTGGAGGCGGCTGGGCTTCCGCGTCTCGATGTGCGGGTGGGCCTCGATATGAACGAGGCGGAGGTGACGGCTGTTGGAAGCCGGGACAGTCGTAGGCAAGGCGACGTGCTTGGAATCGCGGTGAGCATGGCGGCCAAGGTCCAAGCTCAAGGAGTGCCCGGAGAGATCTGGGTCGGACAAACTCTCTATGAGACGCTGCACGTCAGCCGTCAAAACCTCCTGAAACAAGGCTCGGCGGGGCACGGCTGGAACTTCGTCGATCGGGCGGGTCAGCCGTATGCGCTCTACCGCTATGGGATGGTGCCGCCCGTCTCCGGGGCCGAAGGACGACAACGAAATTACAACGGCACCGGGGATACGGTTCTCCTCTCGCCGAAAATCGAAAGCGCATCTCTGCATCACCGGGCCGTGGACCCGCCAGGTCAATCTTGGGATCAGGAGGACTAGGTGCCGCCGTGTCGGCGGAGCAGTTCGAGGCAGCCGTTCGTCGGGTTGTAAGCCCGGAATTCGTCGCGGGGTCCGGTGAATAGATCGCGGGGCACGGGCGGCGCGGTCGCGCCGACGTGATGGGTCTCGAAGACCCGGACGAAGCGGTAGGTGCCAGGCGTTGCATCTGCCTCCATGAACGCCGGCTCGCGGGTCGCCTCAAACGTTAGGACGGCGCGTTCGTGGAGGTCCTCGATGCCCGCCAGCCGTTCTTTCATGCCTTCGTGCCATCGCTCGATCGCTTCCTCGCGGTACGCCCGCTCGTGGAGGGTGACAACGGCGCTCACGTAGGGATGAAGGCCGCCGCCGAAGACCCCGTTGCGCCCAAAGAACCATTCGGGGTCCCGGGGCGGGCTTGGGTTCTCGTGGGTGATTATCGAAACTCGGACGCCGCGTTCGCCATACATCGCCGCGAGCACATCGTCGTGATCCTCACTCGGGACCATCAGCCGACGCGGGTTGGCAAGGCAGACAATCAGCGGCTCGGGACGATCGCGGTAGGGGCGCAACTGCTTCAACGCTTCCCCGATCTTGTGGCGCATCGGCGTCAATTCCTCGCGTTGGTCGCGGATAACCACGCCCCCGCCTAGTGCCTCTTCGACCGGGGAGGTCTCGAATCCCTTTAGCTCGATGATTGCTGCCGCGTCACCGCGACTGACGCGGTAATCGGGTCGGCGCTCTTCCAAGCCTCCGCCGAGGTCCGGCTCATGGTCCTCTCCACCTTTGATCCCCGACTCAAGCAGGTAGGTCTCGAACTGTTGTTCCGCGAGCGTTTTAGTGGTTTTCCCTGACATTCAGTGCTGCTCAGGGTAGACCGGGGTGGATGACGCGGCCCCTTGGGGTGCCGTGCCTAGCCTCCCGCCTCAGTGCCGAGCGAGACCGCTCGAGCAACGACTCGGAATGACCCCCCGCCCGATCCCGTTCCTTCCGGCACCCAGTCGATCCCGTCGAGCAGCTCGTCGGCTGGGACCTCAAGGGCGCAGGCCACTTTGACCAGCGTGTCGATCCGCGGCCGCCGACGGCCATGCTCCAGGTGGCCGATCGCGACTCTGTGCAATCCCGCGAGCGCAGCGAGGCGCTCCTGGGAGAGATCGGCCCGGCGCCGGCAGCGCCGCAGGTTCTCGCCGAAGCGGACCGCGATCTCCGACTCGCCTCTCACGCCTCGCCCTGAACGTTGACTGGCTCCACGCCCATCGTCCCCGGTGCCCGGGTGCCGGGCGTCCAGGCCAGCCCCTGGAGAAGTGCTTCGACCGGAATGCCGAGGGTGCCCGCAAGCTTGACCAGCGTGTCCGCCCGGGGCACCCGCTCGCCGCGCTCCAGCTGGCCGACCGCGGTGCGGTGAAGCTCGGCGCGAAACCCGAGCTCTTCTTGGGAGAGGTGGTTGCTCTCCCGATGGGAGGCGAGGTTCTCGCCGAACCGAATGGCAAAGGCAGCGTTCATCGCTCGGCTCCGATCTGCTCGCCGAGCGCCAGCAGGGCCGCGTGCTCAAAGACGACGCGCTCGTACTCCTCTTCGTGGTCGGTCGCGGTGGCCAGCTCGCGGACGATTCGCCGAACCTGATCGTCCGGCGAAATTGAGCCTGCCTCAAGTCCAGCCAGCAGGCGATCGTAGGCCGCTACATCGACGCGCCACTTGCCGGCGTTGCGGTGGTCGGGGTGGGTCTGTAGGTCCCCTTCTGGACCGGTCTTGCAGTGGCAGAGGGTGCGGCGCAGGTACTGCCGCTGTCGGAAAGTCAGAGCGAGGATGACGATCGCGCCGCCGCCCGTAGGATCAGAGCTAGCCATGAGGAGCTGTTCCTCCTTGTGGTTAGGCCCTCGGTTGGCGTGTCAGCGCCGCCGGGGGCCGCTTCTATGTCGGTCGTCGGCGACCGTAGCTCTGCTGCCGCGACAAAGCGAGTCGAATGGCGCGGATATGCGGCGAGTGGGCGGATAGGCCCGGGCTGGGGAACGCGGCCGTCCTAAGCAATCTCGTTTACGGCTGCGGCGAGCGGGGCGATCAGCGCTGAAGCGGCATGAACCACGTCCCAGGTCCCTCGCGAGTCTTTACACCAAGCCCCTGCTGCTGCGGCAGAGGCGCCGGCCAAGGACGCAGCGACCAGCATCGCCTCATGACCCTCGTCGGAATCGACTCCCTGCTCGTATGCCTGCACGAGTTTGAGCGAAGCCATCGCGGCGAATCCACGGGTCACAGTGGACCAACCTTCCGCGGGCGCGCCGCCGCCGAGATTCTCGGCCTCTTTGAACAAGACCTCGGGATCGAGCAGAGCCTCGGTGAGTTCGACGGCTTGGACGGCCTCGACATCTACTGAACCGTGCGCCCAAACGTGTCGAGCGATTGCGCACAGCAGGCCAGTCCGCATCACCTCAACCTCAAGCGAGGCCAGTTGCTCGCCGAGTATCAGCTCCCGACGATCGGGTGCTTGGTCGCGCAACCCAGCCTCAAAATCGAGCGCCCCACCAATGAATCTCTCGGCGACAGCTGAGTTGGAGAGCGCCTCATTGTCAATGGCCGATCCACCGGTGACTCGTTTGAGCCAAGCCATGTCGAAACTGTCTTTGCCCGGTCGCTTGGCGGTCGTAGGCATGAACGCAAGCTCAGCTCGTGCAGGACGGGTGCAGACGATCGGCAAGTCGAGCCTTTTGTCAAGAAATGCGTTGCCGTCTCCCTCGCCCCAACATTCCCAGCCCAGAACGAGCCAGCCGTAGTTCCACCGGCTTCCAATGCGCATATCTGGGCCAGGGTGGACGGGCTCCATGCCCATGATCCGGACCCAGTTCGGATCGCCATTTCCGGCCTGGGCGAAACGCAACCAAGTTGGCTCGATCCACATCTCACTGGTAATGCTCGCTGGAGGTGGACCCCCGTCCAGGAACGCCAGGGCATCACCCGGAAGAAGGAGTTCTCCGTCGGAGGTAACCGTTTCGGCCAGCCGGCAGCAGATGTGCTTAACGAAGTACCGGAGAACATCTTCCGCAGATTCGCGCCACGCGGAACCGAAGGCCTCTTCCAGGTCAACGCTCTTGCCTTGGAGCACCTTGTCTTCGTTCTCAAGGACCCATTCGATGAAGTGGTCGTAGGCCCGATCAAATGGCTGGCTTCGACTGTTGTTGCAGTGGCTGCAGAGGGAGGGCGAAAACTTCAAGGCATCGTTCTTGGTGCTGCGGTGCTCGTAGACCCTCTCGCCGCGGTGGGTGACTAAGGTTCGGCCGCCCCGCAGCTCGCCGCGTCCATGCTCGCGGATCAGATCGCTGCGCTTGAACTTATGCTCGCGACTATCGGCGTCTCGCTCTTGGCACCAATAGCACTTAGCAGGCGCGCGTCTTACTAGCTGATCCACGTCGGGGGAGGCTAGATGCCGGTTCGGCGGAGACCAGAGGCCATCCAGCCGTCTTGTCCCAGTCTGATTCGTAGAGCTGGTGCCCTCCGTTTTGCTGGGCGCGCGCGGTCGCACCCAGGCGCGTACGACGAGGGGACTAGCGCCGCAGGGAAACCGCCTCGACATCGATACGGGCGATCAGGTTCGACTTGTGTTCGACTGGGGGCGCTAAGAAACTCCAGCGAACTCAGCCGAATGACGTCAAGGGTTTCAAGCGCTGGCGACGCCTCATTTGTAACCCATCAGGTCAGGCCGTCGGACCGTCCGAATACACGTTTCTGCACCCGTCGTTCAGCGTTCTCCTGTATCCGGTCCCACTCGTGCACCTTCGGGTGCCGCTCTTCGGTTAGGGCATCGACCAGATATCCGCGATCCCGCGCGTATTGCACTAGTTCCGCGTGGGCCTCGAGAAATGCCGCCGCCGCAGGAAATATCGCGCTCCGGTGAATCTCCACGGTCTCTTCTCGATCCACCAATCCCTCGGACTCGGACGGTGAGTAGCCCGGCACTCGGTCCGCCGTCGTGCCCCAGCCCTGCGGTGGGAAACCGTGCTTTGCCTCTTGCTTCAAGAACTCGCTCGCTGCTGCGTACAGAACGGCCCTCTTCTCCTCCAATCGAGGGTCGAGAAAATGGTGCTCGATGCCCTCCCTTTCAAAGACAAAGACTTTTATGGGGTTCATGATCTGACCGTTCCACGTCGCGTAGAAGTCCTGCGCGGCAATGTTCTCCTCGGCTCTTCGGTTGAGAATGCGCAGGAGGTCGTTGAGACGCTCTTGGTCGCCTGCGTGGATCCCTGGAGGAGCTACCCGCCAGAGCAAATATCCCAAGAACGCGATGACGATCAGGAGGGCCACGATCAGCGAGGTCGGCCACGAAAGCAATAGAAAGAAGCCGAGGATCGTGAGCGCTGCGACAAGCCCCCCGATGAACTCCTGCGCGTGCTCCCGGAACCGTTGCACGGTCAAAGAGTAAACGGGGTTGGTCGGCGCTTTGGAGAGGAGAAGTCGATGGCCCGCATCCTTGAGCAGAGGACTGTACGAGAACTGATATCCCCGTTGTCTCCGGTGCGCGACTCGCGGTCAGGCTGATGTGCGCGGCGTCTTGGGTAGCAAAGCAAAGACAAGCGCGCTGCGCTAGCGCGACTCGATGCAGTCGGCCTCGAGGGTCCGTTTGTGGTCAGACAGAAGGGATGTACCGTGTCGCCATGCATGGGTAGGTTGTCGCGGACGTTCTCCGAGGCCACTTTCCTCAGAGATTGGCTTCAACGGGAGGCGGAATGGCACGATATGTATTTCTATTCAAGGCCGAGAGCACTGGCGCGGGCCAGATTCTGTTAGGTGCGTCTGAGGCGGCTGAGCGGCAGGTCGATGCGATCCAGCAACTCGGCGGCTCCGTCGAGGTGCAGTACTTCGTGACGGGCGCTCACGATTTAGTCCTTATCGCAAACCTCCCTAGCGAGGCGGCCAGTCTCGCCGTTTCGCTTGCAGCCGAGGCTGGTGGATTTCAAGTGGACACGATGCGAGCGTTCGATGCGGCGGAACTCGATCAGGCCCAAAGTCTCGTCCCGGAGGTTCGTGATTGGTTGCGGGGGGAAGTGGCGTCCGCCGTCGACGAGGGGGCGCAAGCGTGAACGTGTTCGAGGGGCTTGGACTGAGAGTCACGGGCGGCGGCGGTCGACCCCCCGGCGGGCCCTGGTCTGGGCCCTTTCCCCCAAATGATCCCCAGAAGCCACCGGTTCCAAATAGCCCCCTGCCGACGCCTCCTAGTCCCCCCGTTAACGCGGGTCGAGGTGGTCCAGCGGGTGCTGCGGCGGGGGCAGGAGGCCTCGGCGGGGGAAATCCCTTTGGTTTTCGGGTGAAGTAACGACGGTGGTTCGTCATCGGCAGCCACTCGACGAGCACGCTCCCACCGACCTTCGCAGCGATGTTGGCTAGGTCCTGGTCGGCCGATACCATCCAGGCATGGCCCACGTGACCAGGCTCACCAAATCCGAGGTCGAACGACGGCGCGCCGCGGCGGAGCGGATGCGGGGGCTTTTCGCTGATGTCGCACCAGATCGCAGCTTGGTCGATGAGCTGATCGCTGACCGTCGGGCGGAAGCAGCGGCTGAGAGCGGCGAGTCGGCTGTTCGCCGGCGCCGCAGTGGCTGAGACTGGTCCGGCGTCGGTCCTTGACGCCTCGGCGTTGATGGCGGTTCTTCATGCGGAGGATGGCGCTTCGGTCGTCATCGAGGCGATCGGGGAGGGAGCCGCTGTGAGCGTTGTCAACTGGGCCGAGGTCCTATCCAAGCTCGCCGAGGCAGGAAAAGATCCGGAGGTCGCCGCTGCGGAGCTGCGGCGGGCCGAAGGGTCGCGTCGAGCCTTGTCGATCGAGCCGCTGACGGCGGCTGATTGCGTGGCGGTCGCTCGGCTTCGCCCAGTCACGAAACGACAAGGCCTGTCGCTGGCGGATCGGGCGTGCCTTGCGTTGGCGGAGCGGCTCGGGGTTCCAGCGCTAACCGCCGACCGCAAATGGCTTGAGGCGGACGTCATGGCCGAGGTTCAACTGATCCGCTGAAAAAACTTGGTCTCGAAATTGGTCTCCAACTCAGCGAACTCAGCCGAACTCCTTGGACAGAAACCAGGCTTCTCAGGCCTCGATTCGCCCTACTGGACAACCTCCGGCTGAACTTCCAATCCGACGGTCGCTGGTTCGAATCCAGCCGGGGGCGTTAGCTGGGGCGGACCTGATGGTGGTCGAACCGCATTCGGGGCAAATCGAGTCAGACAGCCTCGTCGATCCAGAGCGTCATGTACAGGCTGTTGGGACTCGATCGATATTCGCCGAACGGGTCGCAGGGAGCGAACCCTGCATCGCGATACAGGGATCGGGCAGGCGCGAAGACATCCATCGATCCCGTCTCCAGGCTGACGCGGCGATAGCCACGGTGGCGTGCTTCCGCCAGCAGGCGATCGAGCATCGCCCGTCCGACTCCCCGCCCGCGGGCCCCCTCGACCGTATGCATCGTCTTTATCTCGGCATGATCTCCATCGATCTCCTTGAGGGCCCCGACGCCAAGTACTTCGTCCTCGGAGTGAGCCGCGAACAGCATGATCGACGGGTCGAGCAGCTCGTCGACCTCTAGGGCGTGGGCGTCCTCAGGCGGACTAGACGCACGTCCGAACTCCAGATGGAGCCGGACCAAGCCGCTCACGTCTTCGTCTAAGGGGTCTGCTGTGCGGATTTCAAACGTGTCCACGGATGTGCCTGCCTCAGCGGGCCTTCGCCAGTTCCGCTTCGTAGGCGGAGCGGAGGCGGTCGAGGACTGGCTCGGAGCCTTCGGGGCGGGGGATGCCGAGGTGTTGTTCGCGGAGCTCGGCCATGAATTCGTCCCATAGGTCCGGGCCGCCCTGCTCGAGCAGCTCGGCGCGGATCGCCAGCTCGGGGGTGGTGGGGAGGTGGCGGCGGCCCCAGGCGCCGAGCTGGGCGATTACGGGGACGAGCTGGATCGCTGGCTCGGTGAGGCTGTAGATCACCTTCTGCTTGTGGGAGGGGTCGGGGGAGCGGGAGACGAGGCCCTGCTCGGTCAGGCGGCGCAGGCGGTCGGCGAGGATGTTCGAGGCGATTCCCTCCTCCGAGCCCGCCAGCAGCTCGCCGAAGTGGTGGCGGTTGCCGAACATCATGTCCCGGATCACCAGCAGCGACCACCTGTCGCCGATGATCTCGATCGAGAGGTTGATCGGGCACCCGGATCTGCCGTCGCTCATCGCTCCTCCAAAGCTCCGCTTGCACTCTGCAAGTGGTTTATGTTAGCGTGCATTTCCACTTGCAGATTGCAATTGGTTACGAGACAGGAGGAGAACGATGAGCGAGGTCACCGCAGACATCTCGATTTCCCTCGACGGCTACGCGAGCGGCAGGAACCAGAGCCGGGAGCATCCGTTCGGCGACATCGACGAGGGGCGCCTGCACGCCTGGCAGTTCGACCACCGCGACGAAAACGCCGATGAGGCCGGCACGATCACCCTCGCCGGCGCCTTCATCATGGGCCGCAACATGTTCGGCCCCGACCGGGGTGAGTGGGACCTCGATTGGACGGGGTGGTGGGGACCGAACCCGGTCTACCGCGCGCCGGTCTTCGTTCTCGCCCACCGCCCGCGCCCGAGCGTCGAGATGGAGGGAGGCACGACCTACCACTTCGTCACCGATGGGATCGAGGCCCCGCTCGAGCAGGCCCGCGACGCCGCCGGCGAGAAGAACGTCTCGATCTCAGGCGGCCCCGCCACCCTCAACCAGTACCTCGCCGCGGGGTTGGTCGACGAGCTGCGGCTGCACGTGGCGCCGTTCGTCGCCGGTGGCGGAGAGCGTGTCTTCGACGGAGTCGGCGACCTGGATCTGAAGCCGGCTTCCAGCCGCACCACGCCCCACGTCACCCACCTCGTCTACCGCCGCTGAGCGGGCGCGGAGTCGACGATCCCCGACCGCAGGTAGGCGGTCTCGCGGAACACGGTCCCGGCCGGAACGCCGTATTCGCCCGTGGAGGGCGGGCCGAAGACCATTTCGGCGTCGGCGAGGACCTCGGAGGTGCGGGGGTCGAAGACGATCCTGCGGCCGAATCCGCGGTCGCGGACCCAGCTGAGCGCGGTGCCGCGGCGCCCGGCGACGTCGGCGACGCCGGGCGCGACGCCGATGCCGGGCAGTTCGGCGAGAGCGCCGAGGGCTGCGGCGCGCAGGTCCGTGCTCGTCAGCGGTTCGCCGAGGATTTCCAGGAGCCTTTCGGCCGTCGCGCTCCCTCTCCTCGAGCGTGCCGGCGACGGGGCGCTTCCCGCGGGCAGACCTTCGATCGCCGTGCGCAGCGCCTCGGGCTCGGTTGGCAGCTTGGCGAGCTTGGGGAGGTTGACGAAGACGTTGCGGCCGCGCCAGGAGGGGGACGCGAACTCCTTGACGGGACGGCCGGAGCTGTCGCGGCGCACCTCGTGCTCGGCGGGGTCGTAGGCAAACGGGGGTGGCGAGCCGGCGCTCTCCCAGCGTCTCTGGTCGGCGCTGGAGAGGAACTCGACTCGGTCGAGGGTTTCGCGGACGCGCGTCCTCCCGTCGGGGGCCGTCCAGACCTCCTTCGCGGTGTGCACGAGCGCCGGAAGCGCGTTGGCCTCGGGGCCGAGGAGATTCGCCGAGAAGTACCTCGGGTTCGTCCTCGGTCCCGCTCCGGGGCCGTCCGGATCCCAGCCCTGCAGCTGAGCCACCTCGGTCTTCGCGTAGAGGAACTGACCCGGCGCCGGCGGCGACTCGCCCGGCACCTGCCGGGCCTCGCTCTCGGGCAGCCCGATCGCGCCGATACTGCTGGCCGGGGCCGGCACCGGCTCGCACGGCTCGACCGGCCCCTCGACGACCTGGAGCCGGGCCTGGAAGCCTCCCTCGGGATTGCCGTCGTAGGGGGTCGGCGACCCGGAGATGACCACGGTCTGGTCGGCGCGAAACGACCCCGGGTCGAAGCTGACGTTGGGGAGCGATTCGCGGGCCGCCTCAGCGGAGAGGTCGCCGCGCCGGTAGGCCCGCCAGCGCTCGCGGTACTGCTGGGCGCTCATCACTCCGATCGTCATCGCCGGAGCCGGGCCGCCGATTTCGAACCCGCCCATCCTTCCGCCCATGGACGTCTTCGCGGTCGATGGCGTCAGGCGGCGCTCGCGACAGGTGGTTCCGGCCGGCAGCCAGTTCACCTCGGCCGGGATTCCGGCGTGCTCCAGCGCCCGTTCCAGCCCTGCTGGGTCTTCGGGGCTGTAGATCCTGATCGTCACGCCGCCGCCCTCCTGCGGTTCCACCGCGAAGGCCTTGGGGGCGTTGTCGCCGCCGGAGCCGACGACGAGGACGACCGCGGCCGCGGCCAGCGCGGCTGCGCCGGCGAGCGCGAGGCGCAGGGGGCGGCGCCGTCTCGGGCCGGTTGGAGCGGGCGTCGCCTCGGAGCCGGCCTCGGCCGCGCCGCGCTCGGCGACCACGGCCTTCAGCCGGTCCAGGAGGCGCTCCTCGAAACCCTTGCCTCGTCGCTGCTCGTCGTTCATCGACGCTCCTCCTTTCGCGAAGACGGTTGGTTGGCGGCCTCGAGCTCGGCGCGCAGCTTGCGCCGCGCCCGGTGCAGGCGCACCCGGGCGGTGACGGGTCGCAGGCCGACCGCGGCTGCGGCTTCGGCGACCGTGAGCTCGTCGAGAGCGACGAGCTCCAATACCGCTCGCTCGGCCTCGGGAAGGCGATCCATCGCCGCGTAGAGCTCGCGCGAGCGGGCCGCGGCGTCGATGCGCGCGTCAATCCGCGCCGCGTCGTCGGAGTCGAGGAGGGTGCCGGCCCGCCAGCGCTCCTCGCGATCTCGCTCGGCACCGCGGCGTCGGGCGTCGCTGGCGATGACGACGCGGGCGATCCCGTAGAGCCAGGCCCTCGGTGTGCCGCTGCCCGGCCGATAGCCATCGGCCGACTCGATCGCCGCGAGGAAGATCTCGGCGGTCAGGTCAGCGGCCCTCTCCCGCTCGCCGACGCGCCGGGCGATGAAGCGCTGCAGGTCCTCGACATGCTCGCGATAGAAGGCCTCGAAGATGTCGGGGTCCTCGCCGATCCAGCGCAGCTGCTCGGGCCCGACGCCGCGCTCCCGCACGCTGACCAGCGCCAGGTGGCGGCCGAGCGAGGCTGAGCTGCGCAGGTCCAAGTCGGTCTCCATACCCCTTATTGGTCGCGGGGCGGAAAAGCGTTACCGAGCCGGGCCGGCCGGGCCCGACGGCCCGGCCGGCGTGGTCGACTTCGAGTCGGCCTGCTTCGTCGCTCTATTCGATCCAGACGGCGGTCGCGAGACCGTTGCTTTCGTACTCGCCGTTCCAGATCACGTTGCCTGTTGTGTAGTTGCCGTTTTCGTAGGTGCCGGTGATCGGGCACCCCGCGCCCGTGGCGGTGTATTTGAGGCTGGGCACGGCTGTCGAGACTGTGATCGCGGTTTTTTCGTTGATGTTGGTGTAGGAGATCGTGCCTTTGTTCGTCTGCGGAGGGATGGTCAGGTTGCAGACCGGGCTCGGCACGCTGATTTGGACTTCTTTGCCGAACGGGCAGGCGATGCCGAACCAGCCGTTGGCGAGGTATTCGTAGTTGCAGCCATTCATGTTCACCGACGCGGTCTGGCCAACGAAGGTGCAGGATTCATAGGAGACGCTCCGTGAGGTCAGCCAGAAGAGTGTTTTGTATCCGTACATGGATATTTCGCTTTTGAAGCCGCCACATGTGAGCGAGGCGCCGGCGGCGTCGATCACGTGATGTGACGTTTTGCCAGTGCCATCGGCTTTGGATGTGATCACCGTTTCCGAGGACCAGGTATGGAATTCTTTTTCCGCCTGCGCTCCCGTGGCGGCGACGGCGCTCACGGCCAACGTCGCCATCGCGGCCAGGAGCAGCAATTTGAGATTGCGAATCATGGTTCTGCCTCCCCATTCGTGCCCGGCCGCCGTCGGCCGGGCGGACGGCTATCTATAGGGAAGAGGCACCCAATGAGCAAGCTTTCCTGTCTAATCGGGAATCGCTTTACAGGGCCGGACTGCCGTGCTGGTCGACATCAGCCCGTCCGCGAAGGTCGACGTTCCCTCGATCTGAAGCCGACCGTCCGCGCAGCGGAGTTGGACCAGGCTCAGTCGCTCTCCCTCGTGGGTGCTCCACCGTGGGATCGTCAGGTTGAACGAGGTCAGTCGGCCGTAGCCGTTGGCGATCTTCGGCATCGCGATGGTGGCGCGGGTCCCGTGACGACCGTCGCGGACCTTCTTCAGCTCGACCGCGCCAATCACGGCAGTGGGGGTTGGAACCGTTATGTAGGCGTGCAGGAAGAGGGTCGCGATGCCGTCGCGAGTGCTCCCCATGAAGAGCGTCAGGTCGCTGACGACGGGGATCGGGCTCTTTTCGGGATAGGCGAGCAGGAACTTCGCTTCTCCCCTGGCGGCGATCGAGGATCGGCATTTGGCGCGGGCTTCGTCGGACGCGCCCCTGCCTCCGATCCGGCTGTGCGCCCGGTCGAGGCTTGGGCTGACGCAGGGCGGCAGCTGGTCCAGATCGAAGGCGAGATCTCGATCCATGTCGAGTCGCAGCTCTTCCAGCGCTGGACCCACCCCTTTCTGTCCCGTGAGCTCGCCCGCGACCGTCAGCTGCACGGGAACTCGGGCGCGCTTGGGTTGCGCATGCGGATGAACATCGGCGCGAATCCGGAACTCGATCGAACGGACCGGGATCGCGACCGACTCCCTGGCCCCGGTGGCCCCGAGGGGCGGGGGCAACGCCAGCACGCCGAGGATTCCGGCCAGGGCCGCGATCGTCAGGGAGCGAACCGTAAGTCTGCGCACGATCTACAGGAGTTGCGTCGTTCAGTGGGTCTCGACCATATACTCGCGCCGGATGGCGACGGGGGTCTGGGGAGGCGACGAGCCGCGCTCGGCGGTGCGGCTGGTGGTCGCGACGCTCGACCTGTACCGGCGCTTCCCGCTGCTCTTCTTCGTGCTCGCGGCCGTTGGTGTCGCCGCTGGTATCGGCGCTCCATATACACGCCGTCGCCGAGGTGCGACGGGGCGAGGTGCCGCGGCTTGGCGCGGTCGCTCGCCAGGGGATGACTGTGCTGCCGGTGGTGGCGGTGGCGTCGGCGATCGCCTGGCTGGGGATCGCCGTCGGCTTCCTCGCCCTCGTCGTTCCGGGGATCTACCTCTCGTTGCGCTGGTTCGTCGTCGCCCAAGCGGCGGCGATCGAGCGCAATGGGTGGAGGGCGGCACTGCGCAGCAGCGGCGAGTTGACGAACGACCATCTCGGTCACCTCTTCGCCCTCGGCGTCCTCATCGTCGTAATCGCGATCGGCCCGTTCCTGGCGCTCGAAGCCGCTCTCGGGGAGGAGACGTCGGTCATCTCGTTTCTCGCCCTGCTCGTGCTGATGATCTTCTTCTACTCCTTCACGGCGCTGGTCAGCGCTCTTGCCTACTTCGACCTGCGGGCGCGGGGGCAGCAGCTGGTCGGCGGCGCGCCCTGGACGACCCCGGCCGAACGCGCCGCCCTGGGCGATGCCGATCATCTGTCCGGCCCCCGTTGACAAACCGAACAGCGTTCATCTAGGTTGCCGAACGCTGTTCGGATCGTCGAGCAGCGTCAAAACTCTCGATCGCCCGGTCGCGTCGCCTCCCCCTCGGCGCGGGTGTGGGCAGGAGGCCTGGAACTTGAACGGACGGAAGCTGTCGGTTGCCGCGGTCGCGGGGCTGGTCGCCATCGTGTTGGCGGTGCTGGTCGGAGGCGGTTCGGCTGCCGCCAAGGACGGTGGCTCGAGCCTTTCGATCCGAGTCTGGCCACAGGGGCTGTTCGGCTACGTGAACGGGCCCGACCGCTGCGCCGAAGGGCGTCGGGTCGTCGTCTTCGAGGAGGCCGGGGACGACGGGCGCGAGGACGATCGCAGGGTCGCCAGCGCTAAGGCCGGCGAAGGGAAGCAGCCGCAGTGGGCGGTGAAAACCGGTGGGACGGGGACGTTCTACGCGGTCGCCGCCAAGTCGAAAGGCTGCGCGGCGCTGGTCAGCCAGGTGGTGCAGATGCTGCCGCAGGGCAGCGATCCGAATGCCTCCGGCGGCGACTACCCGCTCTGCGGCCCCTACGTCAGCGAAGGGCCGACGGCGATCTGCAAGTTCGAGCAGGTGTACGCGCAGCTCGACCAGGAAGCGCCCTTCAAGAGCTGCAAGTTCGACCGCTCCTCGGGCAGCTGCCCGGGCCGCAGCAAGAGCGGCACCTACCCGTGGGGGGCGCCCGGGCGCAGCTACCCGATGAGGTGGTACTGGAACTGGTCCAACCACCAGGTCCAGTTCGTCGTCTTCCGCGACGGCGACACCGGCGTCGCCCACCTCGGCGGCACGATGCCCTCGGCGGGCTCGCCGCGCTTCACGGTGAGCGACGGCTTCGCCACCAACGACGACAAGGGCTACCCGAACGGCGACCACTTCTACACGCCCGACCTGCCCGGCCAGGCGGCCGGTGAGGTCGGCGGGCCGCTCTACGTGAACTTCGTCGGCGGCAGCTGGGACGAAACCGGCGCCGAGCTCTACATCCGCGGCTACCTCTACCTCAAGCGATAGGCAGGCACATGAACCCCTCGAACCTGAAGAAGCTCTCCGTCGCGGTCGTCGTCGCTCTGCTCAGCGTCGCCGCCGCCTGCCTGCCCGCCCTCGCCGCCGACAAGAAGACGGGCGGCCCGGGGCCGCTGCGGATCGAGTCGGTCCAGGTCGCCACCAAGGCCGGGCCGTTGTCGCTGCGCGTGCGCGCGACCGTCCACTCGCACCTGGAGCTGTGGGCCAACGGGCGCCGCGTCCGCCACCCCTTCCAGCAGGAGGGCAAGCGCTCGCAGGAGATCGACCTGCGCGCCGGCGACGGTCTCCGCGCCGGGCCCAACCGACTGCGCCTGCGGGCGACCCGCCACGGCGAGGTCTTCGCCGCCCAGCGCACCGTCAACGTGCCGCAGCGGGCGCTGCTCGTCGACGCCGGCGACGACGTCGGCGCCACGGTCCGCGTCCACGCCGAGCTCGGCTCCGAGCCCCGCGTCGGCGGTGCCATGGAGCCGGTCGCCTACCGCTGGCGGATCGTCGATCGCAGCGAGGGCGCCAAGGCCGTGCTGCTGCGGAGCGACCAGGCCCAGCCGCTGCTGCGGCCGCAGTCGCCGGGGACCTTCGAGCTGCAGGTCGAAGCCGACCCCGGCGGCCCCGAGGCGCCGGTCTTCGACTCCGTCACGGTCGCGGCCAGCCCCGACGACCCGCCGATCGGCGCCGCGCTCAACACGATCGACAGCGGCGGCATCGCGATCGCCGGCAGCACCTACGGGACCAGCGGCAACGACCTCTCCTACGTGGTCCTCGAACGGACCACCCGGAACGTCGTCGAGAACGGCAGCGCCGGTCGCGACGGCACCGGGCTGAAGACACTCAACGACCTCGCCGCCAAGTACGGCAGCGGCGGCAACTACATGAAGTACCTGATGATCGTCAGCGGTCGCCAGGGGATCCCGCAGGACCAGGCCGACGCCGCCGCGCAGCTGTTCAAGGCGCTCGGCAGCCCGCGCCTGCGCGAGGAGAGCTTCGTCGCCCTGCGGGTCGGCCTGCCCTTCTCGATCGTCGGCATCCCCGGGGCGCCGATGGACGCGGCGACGATCCGCATCCCCGGCGGCTACTCGGATCCCGTCCCCGGCGCGATCGTCGGCTACCTGCAGAAGAACCAGGGGCTCAGCGCCGACGGCACGCCGCTCTACGACTACACCTCGACCGAGCGGCCGACCTTCGACACCCGGGCCCCGGGCGGCTCCGACACCTCGAACACGATCAAGGTCGGCGACGCCAGCTTCTCCGGCTCGCTGCCGAGCGGCGCCACCGCCGGCTTCCAGATCGTCGTGCTCGAGAGCCTCACCCTGCGGCCGCTCAAGAACGAAGTCGTCAAGACCAACGGCGGCGGCAACGACCGCACGATCCAGGGCGAGGCGGCGACGGCGATCAGGCGGGTGCTCGAGAACGCGCCGGGCGGCCCGACCGTGATCGTCCAGACGATCGGCAAGCCGAAGGCGGCAGGGCCGGAGTGGGCCGGCGTGGTCAAGGAACTGACCCGACTCGGCGCCAACCCGCAGTACGTCAACGCCCTCTACGGCAACGACGGCTACGCGCTGGTCTCCCGGCTCGAATCCGAACTGCCGCCGGCCGAGTCGAGCAGCGCCTTCGACGCCGGTTCCTACCCGGCGCCGAGCAACCCGCCGGCGCGCCTGGTCGGGGTGCTGTCTCGGACCCGCAACTCGACCTTCGAGCCGAGCGTGTTCAGCACGCCGAGCGAGAAAAGCCCGGAAGGCGGCGTCAACCTCGACCTGATCAAGATCGCCTACCAGCCCCAGCAGGGCTGGCCGCAGCTGGCGCCGAGCGCGCCGGCCGGCGAGGCGGCGGCCGCCCAGAAGTTCATCTGCGAAGCGCTCAACTTCTGCCAGAAAGCCGACAGCTGCTCGGAACTGCGCGACTGCTACTGGAAGAAGTACGGCTCCGACTGGGACCTCAAGCACTCGGTCCTGGTCGGGCTCGGCTTCCAGAAAGACAGGGGCTTCAGCGAACCCACTTTCACCGCGGTGAAGCAGCAGCTGCTTAGCGAGATCGCGGCGGTGGCGAACGTCCAGAGCTATCTGCGGCGCCTGCAGGAACCGTTCGACCAGTCGGCGACGCGTGCCTACGTCGACCTGCAGAGCATCAGCCAGAAGATCTGGGACTCGCTGCAGAAGCCGCCCGCCGACAACTCGACGGCCTGGGTGCTGGGCCTGATCGGGAAAGCGGCCGCGGTCGGCGAGCTCGCCGGGCCGCCCGCCAGCGCCGGCGCCGCCGGCCTCTCGGCGATCTTCGGCCTCGCCTCCTACCTCTCCACCAAGGAAGGGCCGCCGATCTTCGGCAGCGAGGTGAAAGCGAAGGGCGCCCAGCTGGCCAACGCGCTGCTGGACCGGATCGAGACCGCCCGCCGCCAGACGGTCGGGCTGGGGATGCTGATCGTCAGCGACTACGGCAAGCTGATCGCCTCCGATAAGCACGTCGACTCCGACTGGAGCCTGCCGAGCGACCCGGGGACGACCGCGGCCTCGTTGCGGATCGCCTCCCAGCAGTGGTTCTACGAATCGCTGGTCCCGGTCGCCTACCCGTACCTGATCCGTGCCAACGGCACCAATGCGCGCTCGCTGAAATGCGAAATGGCGGACCGCGAGGGTTGGCCGAACCAGCCCGACAGCGACCAGATGCTGGCCACGATCGGCTACGACAACAACGGCAACCCGGTCAAGTCGATCTTCTTCTTCACGCGGGGGATCGGCGGCGGCTCCTCGCCGCCCGGCAGCCTCGGCGACGACATGTTCGCGCCGCGCGACGCCCAGAAGCCGGGGGCGGGGATCGAGAAGCTCGGGTTCTTCACGGCGCGGGTCTTCAACAGCCGCACGATCCCGGCGCTCGACCACCGGTACCAGTGCAACGTCGGCTGGCTGCCGGGGATGTACTAGGAGGGATTGGCGAAATAGGCGGCGGCTAGAAGCCCGGCGGGTGCCGGGCGACGAAGCCGTCCGGGGGGCGGGAGGCGAGGTGCCAGCGCGGGCCCGTCCCGCTTTCCGTCCCGGAGGTGTCGTAGCGCAGGCCGGCGATCTCGGCGTAGGTGTGGGTGGCGTTGGCGTAGACGGTGATCCACTTGCCGGGGCCGGGCTCGCCCCAGCCCTCCAGCTCGCCGGAGGTGACCGGGCGGGGGATCAGGCCGCCGCCGAAAAGGGCGAAGCTGACCGCGCCGGAGCAGTCGTAGCCGTAGGAGTAGAAGGAGCCGTGGCCGCCTCCCCAGACGTAGGGGCGGCCGACGATCGAGTTGGCGTTGTCGATCACCGCCTTGACGACCTCGGGGGCGTTGGGCGGGGCGAGGGCGATGCCGGTGAGCAGGATCGAGGTCGAGTCGCCGCGGCTGCGGGCGAAGATCTTTTCCGCCTTGGCGGCGTCGTGGCGGGGGATCGTGGTGCCGTTGGTGCCGGCCGAGGCGGGCGGCAGCAGCGAGGGGTCGGCTTCCATTTCCGCCTTGGTGGGGCCGGCGGCCGCCGCGGCGGCGGCTTCCGCTTCGGCCTCGAGGGCGGCGGCGACCCGTTTGCGGGCTTCGATCATCGCCAGGCCGTCGCCGAGCGAGCTCAGCGCCTGGTTGGCGTTGGTGGCGGAGACGACGGCGCCGACGACGGTGCGGCCGAGCGCGTCGAAGCCGGTCGGCTGGCCGGGCTCGGCGGCCTTGGCGGGGGCCGCCATCGGTAGCGCCAGCGCCACCACGGCGAGCGCCAGCGCGGCGCGCGGCGCCAGCGTGCCCTGTCGTGGCTTTGTCCTGAGGCGACCCATCGACCCTGACCGCGAGACAGGGTAGAGGCCCGAGGTTAAGAACTCGTGGCGGACCGATCCTCGGCGACCGCGCCCCGCGGGGACGAGCGCTCTCTTTAGGCGCTTGCGCGAGAATCGGCGGCAGTGAAAGTCCTGCTGATCCCGCTCGCGGGCATCTTCTTCGTGCTGTTCCTGCTCGTGCTGGGCGCGATCGGGCTGGCCGTGGCGACCGCGACGATCTCGGTGTTCGGGAAGATCGTCAGCCTGCTGACCGGGCGCGGTCGGCGCCGGCGTGCGCGGGCGACGGCTCAGCAGGGGTGAATCGCAGCCTCGCTCTCGACGACCTCGAAGGCGCTGCCGGGGATCCGCTTCAGCTGGTTGAGGTTCTCGTCGTCCCAGCGACGGTCGCTGGCGCCGCTGAAGAACCAGTTGGAGCCGTTGTCGGCGACGATCAGGCCGTAGCGCTTCATCGCCTCGGCGATCGCGCGGGCGGGGCCGGTGAAGCGGCCGAGCCCGTATGAGGACCTGAGGCGGAGGCGCAGGCCCATCGGCGGCGCGGCGGCGCTGCCGGTGTCGCCGGCGCAGTGGGTGGCAGGGCGGACCCAGGCGTCGCGGGTGCTCTCGAAGGTGACCCGGATCGCGTGCTCGATCCGTCCCGCGGCGGCCTCGTCGTAGCGGACCAGGCCGGGGAAGATCGGCAGCCCGGCGGCGTCGGCGGAGGTCCAGCCCTCCGGGCGCAGGTCGGCGGAGCGGAGGTCCCAGGCGGCACCGGAGTCGGCGTTCCAGCGCGGCCGCGGCCTCGCCTGCGGGAAGGCGCGATAGAGCTCGTAGAGCTGGCAGGCGGCGCGGTCGACGATCAGCACGTGGCGGTCGCCGTCGGCGTTGCGGCCGCCCTCGACGGGCGCCTTGGCCGGGATCGGGAACGGCCCCGGGTCGCTCTCGTCGCCGTAGGCGGTGTAGTGGACGGGCAGCTGGCGCTGGCCGGTGCCGACGACCGCGTAGGGGATGCCGTAGGCGCGCGGCGAGCCGAAGTCGGGATGGAGGAAGTTGCCTCCCTGGCCGTCGATGTAGGCGATGTAGGCGGCCGAGCGCGGGTCGCGCGGGGCCTGGGAGATGTCCTGGTTCCAGGCCGCCTGGGTGGCGAGCGAGGCCGCGGTCGGCGGGGTGGCCGCGGGCGGGCTCGGGAAGACCTGGCAGTCGCCGAGGTCAGGGTAGGGGCCGACCGCGGTGGCGGGGGTGGCGAGGGCGACGGCGAGCAGCGCCGCGGCGAGCGCGAGTGCCGGCGCGAAAGGTCGGCGCCGTGAGCCCTGGGTCTTTCTTCCCTGCCCCAGCATGGAAGAAAGGCCCAGCGCTCGGCCGCCCTGCCGCTGGCGCCGCCTCACAGGGGGCTCGGCGGGCTCGGGCGCTCCGGGAGATCGCCCTCGCGCACGGTGAGGCGACCGACCTCGAGCTCCTCGATCTCGACCCGGCCGAAGCTGGCGCGCTTGACCGCCAGCCGTCCGACGCTGAGGCGGCCGATCGCGAAGCCGCCGATCGCGGCGGCACCGATCGCGAGGGCGCCGATCGCGAGCGGGCCGCGCGCCGAGGGGCCGACCAGCTGGGCGCCGGTGACGGTCGCCGGCCGGGCCTCGGGCTTGAAGCGGGCGATCTGCGGAAGCTTGGCCACTGCCGCAACCGTAGCGCGGCTAGCCTGGGGGTCGATGGGGAACCTGGACGACCGTCCCACTCTGCTGGCGATCCAGCGCGTGCCCTGGGAGACGCCGCATCGCCTCCTCGACCTCTGCGGCTCGGCGGTCGCCGTGCAGACGGTGAAACCGCTGGCGGGGCAGGCGCTGCCCGATCACGACGAGGTCGCCGGAGCGGTGGCGATGGGCGGGCCGATGAACGTCGACGAGGTCGAGCGCTTCCCCGGGCTGGCGGCCGAGCGCGAGTGGCTGGCGGAGGCGACGCGGCGGGGGATGCCGGTGCTGGGGATCTGCCTCGGCGCTCAGTTGTTGGCGCGGGCGCTGGGGGCGGAGGTGCGGCCGGGGGAGAGGGTGGAGCTCGGCTTCGCCCCGGTCGAGGTGCACGAGCCGGGCGACCCGGTCCTCGGTGCCCTCGCTCCCAGCACCGAGGTCCTGCACTGGCACGGCGACGTCTTCGAGCTGCCGGAGGGGGCGACGCCGCTGGCCTCCTCGGCGCTGACCGAGCACCAGGCCTTCCGCCACGGCAACGCCTGGGGAGTGCTCTTCCACCCGGAGGCGGACTTGGCGCTGCTCGAGGCCTGGCTGGCGGTGCCGGAGATGATCGACGAGGCGCTGGCGACGCTCGGGGAGGCGGGTTGCGCGGCGCTGCCGGGGCAGGCCGCCGCGGCCGAGGCCGAGCTGGTCGAGCGGACGACGCCGGGCCTGCGCGCCTTCGTCGAGCTGGTCGCTGCTGGGCGCCGGGCCGCCGCCGAGGCGTAAAGAACCGCCGAGGCGGGAAGGATGGGCGGCATGGACGTCTGCTTGATGGTCGAGGGACAGGAGGACGTGACCTGGGCCGACTGGAAGGCGCTGGCGGCGGCCTGCGAAGAGCACGGGGTGGGGACGCTGTTCCGCTCCGACCACTACCTCTCGGTCGACGACCGCCGCGAGCGCGGCTCGCTCGACGCCTGGACGACGCTGGCCGGGCTGGCGGCGACCACCGAGCGGCTGCGCCTGGGGACGATGGTCTCGCCGGCGACCTTCCGCCATCCCTCGGTGCTGGCCAAGTCCGTCGTCACCGTCGACCAGATCTCCGGCGGCCGCGTCGAGCTCGGCCTCGGGGCGGGCTGGTGGGAGCGCGAGCACGAGGCGTACGGCTTCGACCTGCCGCCGATCGGCATCCGCATGGACGTGCTCGAGGAGCAACTGCAGCTGATCGGCCTGCAGTGGGAAGAGGGCCCCTTCTCCCTGGAAGGCAGCTACTACCGCGCCGAGAACCTCGATGCCCAGCCGAAGCCGGTCCAGCAACCTCGCCCGCCCTTGATCCTCGGCGCCAAAGGCGGCCCGAGGAGCCTGCGCCTCGCCGCCCGCTTCGCCGACGAGTACAACACGGTCTTCCTCATGCCCGAGGAAGTGCGCGACCTGCGCCAGCGGCTCGACGAGGCCTGCGAAGCGATCGACCGCGACCCGGCCACCCTGCCCCTCTCGATGATGACCGGCTGGCTGGTCGGGGGCGACCGCGAGGAACTGCTCGATCGGGCGACCCGCCTGGCCCGCTGGAAAGGCGAGGGGGCGGACGGCGAGGCCTTCCTGGCGGCGATGCGCGAGAGCGCGATCAAGGGCACCGTCCCGGAAGCCCTCGAGCAGCTCGCGGTCCTCGGCGAGGCCGGGCTGACCCGCGTGATGGCCCAGCACCTGCTGCACCGGGACCTCGACGCGGTCGAGCTGCTCGGCCGCGAGCTGATCCCCGCCCTCGCCCGGTAGATTTGGAGCCAGCGAGGTGGCAGTAGCTCAGTTGGTAGAGCTCCGGCTTGTGGTGCCGGCGGTCGCGGGTTCGAATCCCGTCTGCCACCCTGATCCGAAGGCGCTGCAAATCCCGGTTCTGTGACGACCGGGGTCACATTTAACCGGCCTCCAAATTCCGCTCCAAAACTGCCACATGTGGCAGCTGACGGCGATATAGGCGCCGATTAGCAGCTGATTCGGCGCCGTTTCCGATGCTGCGGGGCCGCAGCGGAGCTACGGTCGGCGCGCAAATAGTTCGCGACCCGCCGGGCGCCGTAAGCACCCAGCGAGCCGCGGCGGCCCCGAGGGGCCGCGGCACCGAAGACGGAACCTTCGGCAGGTCAGGTCGCCCCGAAGACCACCGAGAAAGAGCGCTGGGCGCTTTCGCACCTGCTGCCTTTCTTCGGCGATTGGTTCCTGCACGAGATCGACATCGCCGCCGTTGACGAGTATCGGGGCTTCAAAGTGGAGGAGTCCAAGGTCCGCGAGCGAGCGATCGCAAGGCGCAAGCCCCTGCGCAACGACCGCGGCCAGGTGTCGAAGCCGCTGGCACCGTCGACGATCAACAAGACGATCGACGGCCTGCAGTTCATCCTCGCCGTCGCGCTCGAACGCAAGCTGGTCGTCGAGAACGCCGCGGTCGGGAGGAAACGCCGCCTGAAGGTGCCGCCGAAACCGCCGGTCCACCTCGACACCGCTGGGCAGATCGAAGCGTTGCTGGAGGCCGCAGCTCAACTCGATCGCGATCCGCTGTATCGCTGCGGGGAACGGGAGGCGATCGTCGCCACCCTCGTCTTCGCCGGTCCACGGGCGCATGAGCTGTGCTTCCTGCGCTGGCGGGATCTCGACCTTGCCAACTGCCGCATCTTTGTCGGCCGGTCGAAGACGCAGGCCGGCCTGCGCGAGATCCGGTTGCAGCCGATCCTGCGCGACGTCCTCGCCACCTACAAAGCAGCGAACTACCGCGGCCGACCCGATGACGTCGTCTTCCCCAACACGGATGGCGGCGCTCGAAACAAGGACACCCTCCGCCGGGGAGTCCTGGTCGCACTCTTCGAGCGCGCGGACGAGCTGCTCGAAGCGCGCGGCCAGGTGCCCCTGCCGCTGGGCCTCACCGCGCACAAGCTGCGCCACACCTTCGCCTCGATGTTGATCGCCTGCGGTGAGGACCCGATCTCGGTGATGGGCCAGCTCGGCCACACCGACCCCAGCTTCACGCTGCGGGTCTACTCGCACATGATGAGTCGCGACCCCGGGGAGAGGAAGCGGTTGAAGGCGCTTGTCCTCGGGGAGCGGGTGATCGCCTGGGAGGCGCCACCGCCACCTCAACTCGAATCGACCGACTACGAGTTGCCGGTGCTGGAAGCACTGATCGAGCGTGGCGGGGTCGCGCCCCGCCGCGAGATCATCGCGGCGGTCGGTCAGGAAATGGGCCCCAGGCACACGGCCCTGGACACCGAGCCGCTGCCGAGCGGCCCACCGCGCTGGGAGGCAAGGGTCGGCAAGGCCCGCTCGCGCCTACTCCAGCGTGGTTGGCTTGTGGCGCCCTCGTCGCGAGGCATCTGGGAGATATCGAAGCTCGGCCGCGCCAAGGTGCGTCGGAACGAGAAGAAGCGAACCCACGACCGCTTGGCGCCGCAGCCCGCGAAAGAGCGTGAGCTGTCCGCGATTGCCGCATGAAGGGCGGGCGAGGACACCAGTCACATCTCATGCGACGATGTCCTGATCGAGCGGAATGGCCTCTTTGGTCGAGCGAGGCGAGCTAGATGCCCGCCGGGTGAATTGGAGAAAGAAGGCAAGGGCGTCAGTATTCCGGTCTTCGAACTGTCAATTGCATTGCTATCGACGCCGCGATCTGTCGGACGACGCCGAGTTCTCGCCCTTTTTTTTGAGAGGGGCGTTGGGGCAAATGGCTATCGTTCAACGTAGTCGCCGCGTCCGCGCGGTAGAGGATGAACACACGCACCGTCGTCGAGGTTTTTCTCGGCAAGCCAATTGAAGTTCCGAGCGAGCGCCAGTTTCTGGCTCGCCTCGAACGAGACCTTCAGGCGCTCGGCGTCTCGGCTCGCATCCTCGCCAACCTTCAGGTGGGGCGCAACGGCGACCGCCAAATCGACTTTGTAGTGATCTCCAGCCAGCGCACGATGGTGGTTGAGCTAAAGACCTTCCCCGGCCCGATCGTGAGCGGCCCCCGCAACGGCTCTTGGCAAGTCAGCGTTGGAGCCGGAGCGGTGGAGGATCGCCGTAATCCCCTTGAGCAGGCGCTCGGCGCCTCGCAGTACTTCAGCGATGAGTTGCACGCGTTCGCAGCGCGAGTTAACGCTCTTGGGCCGACTGGTCCGAAGTTCTGGTCTGACCTCGACGCAGTTGCCTGTGCGTTTCCGGCCTTGCCGGAGGACTCGACCTGGGAGCCGCGCAAACATGTGGAGCTGATCGGCTACGACGCGCTTCTCGACCGATTGCAGGAGTCAGGGCCTTCCGTGCAGTGGTCGCAGGAGGACTGGGATCGCTTCGTCCAGCATCTGAATCTATACCGCGCCGACGAAGATGCTCCCGAGAGCCTGGTCCGCAGGGCCGGCGCCGCCTCTATCGACGCTTACGCTGGCCTGTACCGGGAGGCACACGGCGATACCGACCCGATTGCGAGCACGGCTGTTGTGGTTGACGGCACGCCAGCGAAGCGCCCAGATGTGGGGGAGATGCTCACCGACGGATCCACGGTCCTGTTGCACGGTACGTCGGGCACCGGCAAGACGTTGTGGGCCCGGGGCATCGCCGCCGAGCTGGCCGCGGCGGGACATCTGCCGATCTGGATCGAGGCCGACATGTGCGATGGCTCGTTTCTTACCGCTTGCGCGCAGGCCGTCGCGCCATACACCGCGCTGAACGTCAACGAACTGCTGAAGGCTGCTGATGTTGATGGCCGCGCCGTCGTATTCATCGTCGATGACTTGAGCAAGATCTCCGCGCAGGGCCAACGGCGCCTGTTCGACGGGCTTCGCACCGCCCGGGTCCGCGCCTCGGGACGTGGCGTGCTGATCACCGACCAGCACGCCGAGCATGCGTCTCGATTCGGGCGCCACGTGGAGATCGAACTGCTCCTTCCCGACGAGGATGGTCGACGAGAAGTGCTTGCCGTCCACGGCCACGCTGAGCTGATCGACCGCTGCGATGCGTTCGTCACGCCGCTTGAGCTCTCTGTCGCCGCGCAATGCGCAGACGGCCTCGGGCCTGACGTCAGCCACGCGGAGTTGTTCGACACCTACGTCGACAAGCTGGTCCTGGGCGATCCGGTCACTCGCGGTGCCCTGCGATCGATTGCCGCGCACATGGCCGCGGAGCTCCGACCGTTCCAGCGCCGCGGCGACGTGGCGCGGAGACTTCGTCGGGCGCTCGGCATGACTGACGAACAACTGCGGACGATCTTCGACTGCGATTTGCTGGTCGCAGCGCCAGGACGCATCTCTTTTCGCCACGAGCAGTTCGAGCGCTTCCTGGCGGCTGAGGCGCTCCTGCTGGACGAGAGCGATCCGGCGGTGCTCAGTCGCCACCTCAATTCTCCGAGCGCGAGCGGCCTGCGCGCGGATGTGATCGCCTTGGAGGATGACCGCGCCCGGCTGGGATCGCTGTTGTCATTGTGCGAGGACTCGGATGTCCTCGTCAGTGCTGCCAGTGGTCGGCTCGGATCCGTGGCGGCGGACGTCGTGGCCAGCGTGTTCATCGACGCCCTAAACGAGGCATGTCTTCGGACGACCGAAGCGGGCATACGGTTGCAGCCCGAGTCGGACTCGCTGATCAGTTGCGATTGGGAGCTCCCGACGGCTGCAAGTCATGCGCAGGCCGCCCAGCTCTCGGCGATCGGTCGACTACTCGCGGAAGGAACTTGGGTCTCCGGGGTGGACGAGCTCCTGCGACACACTGACGAAGTCTGTGCCCGTGCTGTGGAGGGGGCCAATCCCAAGCAAGCGAACGCCTGGACGAGCCACATCTTCGCTGCGACGTACGTGCTTGCACCATCCGGTGGCTCGCCTGCCACGCCTCTGGTGCAAGCGGCCACCAATCATTTCCGTCTTGGACGCGACGATCCAGATCGTGTCCTTGCGGTTGTCGACCGCCTACTGCCTGAGGACGCAGATCCCGGCCGCGGGGCCCTCTGGATCCTGGCCCATTTGCTGCGCTTCACCGATCTGCCGCGGCTGGTCGATGTCATCTCGCGATGCCTCAGGGATACGGCCTATCACCTACGCCTTATGGGACTGCAACTTGCGGAAGAGGGGTCGAGACGCCTGACCGACGAGGAGAGAGAGGCGATCGCCGATGAGGTCGAGGCCCTCTCGACGAACAACCTCATGCTGAACAGCCTCCGCTTGGAGGTGCTAGGCGCGCTCGGCCGCGTGCAGCCGGCAAATACGGAGGAGGACATCGCAGCGGAGATCGAGGCGACGCTCTCCATGAAGGGTGATCCGCTCGCGAGCAAGCTTGCTTACGGCATCATCAGCAATCAATTCGAGAGCGAGATCGTCGGTCCTTACTACGAGGCGGTCTCCGCCTTGCCGGCTGAGAAACGCCTTCAGCTACTGGCGATGGCGCTCGACGGCTGCGAGTACGGCTGGACGACCGACGCCTTCATCCTCGACGAGATCAAGGATCTAGCCGTCCCCGATGTCCGGGATGCCGTCGGCCGCTACGTCGCCCGCTTCGGCCCGGAGGAGTGCATGAGTCCCCATTTTTCGATGCAGGCCACCATGCGGGCAATAACCCTGCTGGCTCGAGCAGGGCTCCCGGTGCCCGAATCGTCGGTTGGTGAGCGCGACCCTGCGTGGCAGAGCGCGATGGAGCTGATGAGCGCGGCCGCCGGCGAGGACGATGAAGTGCTTGCGGATGCTTGGGGAAGGTTCGCCGTCGAGCACGCCGACGCAGTCGCCAGCTTCGTCGCCAGGCTCACGAGTGTCAGGCGGATGAGTGAGGGGGGTGCGCTGTTCGAGCGACTGGAGGGCGCGATGCCGCAGGCGGCGATTGACGCGCTGGTCGATGCCCTTGAGCACCCCGAACGGATCCACTCCGTCGGAGGACGCGACTTCGATCTGCGCCGCGATGTCGTCGCGAGGCTGACCGAGATCGGCGACCAGCGGGCGGCTGAGGCGCTTCGCCGCTTCGCCGATGACCCGGAGATTGGGCGGGAAGCCACTGAGGCGGTGCGAGCGATCGAGGCGCGCATTTCCTAGCAGGCGCGGGACGGAATTCAGGGAGGGCCTACTTCAACGAGCCGTCGACAGCCAGGCGCCGGCCGACGGACCAGACTGCGGGTCGCATCATGCCTTCGCGGTGGCAGTAGGTGGTCGGCCAATGCGCTCAAGACCCGCCCCGACTACATCACTAGACGTCGCAGGCTCGAATCCTGTCGTCCACCTATAGTCCTTGCGCGGGCACTGGATTCGGCACGCAGGGTTCGCAGCTAGGGGCGCGCCTTCGATGGTTGACGACAAGCGTGAGCTGGAGCTGTTCGAAATCCCGGACGGGGAAGTCAAGGGCACCGACCTTCAGCGGCTTGTGCTGGTGGGGGACGACTTGGACTACCTAATCGGATTGCCCGGCGATCGTTTACTCACGCATGCCGAGGTTCGAGCGAGCGCGAATGTCCTGCGCCGCTTACTCATTGATGGACAGGTGTCCCAGCTCTTGAAGGCGTTGGCGCCTCCGAAGGGCCTCGACCCGGTTGTGGAAGCTACCTTCATCGATCCGATGTTGAGAGATATTCGCCCAGAGTGGGTTCGGGTTGCTTGGGCTGGAGGGGCACCCAGTGAAGGAGCGCAGCACAAAGGGTTTGCCCTCTACTCAATTCCTGAGGCAGTCTGGCGGCCGTATGGGTCGATGGAGAAGTTTCACGAGCAGGCGGGCCTGTCGGCGCCTCCGCCTGTTACACACCTGACCTTGAGCGAGTGGCTGGCGTCCACCTCTGTCGCCATCGGCACCGACGGAGGCTTGGTCGTGATCTCGCGGCGCGAGGTGATTCAGTACAACGCCAATAAGGCGGGTGGGGTCCACTTCGACCCTTCCCGGCGTATCGATCTAGCTCTCAAAGGCGGTGCAAAGCGCGACCGCAAGCGCGAAAAGGAGGTGAAGTACAAGCTCCTTGACTATGCCTTCGTCCGGGTCGGACATCTCTCCGGCCCTGAGTACGAGATCGCTTCAATGGCCCACGTGATCGCGCAATCGGAATGGGCCCAAACGATTTCTCGGATGGCTAGGGAAGCAGCGCCTGAGGACTTCAACGGCGATCCGAATGAGCTCAAGGTCTGGGATGGATCGGAATGGGCGACGTTTACCTTTGGAGATCCCGGCCGAGGGAACTAGACGCCCCCGGACACTCAGCTGACGACCTGCACCGCGTAGCGCGGGCCCGATAGCCCGGGTGAGGGCAACATCATCATCCGACCCCGGGACGTCGGCGGGCTCTAAGACGGAGTCCGATGCCCGAGGTTCGGGGATCGAGGTTCCCACGGGAGCAAGGGGGGCAGCTCGCGGAGTAGGCCGAGTCGCTCCTGGCGAGGCGAAGAAGAAGGGGGCCTCCCGGTTTCTTAGCCACCCTTCTCGCTAGGTACGGGGCGGGCGCTGTCGGATCGTCGAGTCAAGCGCCTTTGCGGTGATCTCGACGTCGACGTTCGGTCGTCGTCACTCCCGTCGGGCGCTATGGTTTGTCGGGCGCTGGCCCTCCGGCGCGTCCTCTTAGTCGTCCGGCCCACGCCCGACGGCCAAGACGGAGCAAGGGCCATTTTGGTTCGAGGGGATTTGAGGTCCGCGGTTTCTTTCCAGACTGTGGATGCGTGGGGTCCCGGTCGCGAGAAAGGAATACGCAGTGACCGAAAACAGCGCTTTCAAGAAAGCAGTTCGCGCCCGGATGGATGAGACGGGCGAGAAGTACACCGAGGCCCGTCGCGGTCTTCTGGCTGCCTCGGCCAAGACTGAGGATCGCGTGTCTCAGGAGCGACCGGATCCGTTGCCGGTCACGCTGGACTTCCCGGCCGAGACCTTTACGGCCGTGGTCGGCGCGGGTGGTGTGACGAACTTGGGATTGGTGATGCCACGCCTGATCGACCTCGCCCGTCAGGGGCATCCGGGCGATGGATTTCAGCCCGGTCAGCTGGGCGGGCATCAGGTCGAAGTCCGAGAGCGAGGAGCGCAAATCAGTCTGCGGCCAGTCACTGAGCGGCAGGTCCACCTGCAGGTCGGGGACGTAGAGCACCCCCTGCTTTTCCTCCCTCGCCGCAAGCGCGGAGACCCAGCTCGCCGCCGCCTGGCGAGTCCGTTCGACTTTCTGGTCGCTGGCCGGGCGATTGAACCCGGGCGGTCGCGGGCTCGAATCCCGTCTGCCACCCTTTGGGTGCGGGGATATGACGCTTCAGCGAATGGACAACGTTCTCATCGTGGTCGAGGACATGGAGGCCGTTAAAGCGTTCTTCGCCGAGCTCGGTATGGAGCTGGAAGGCGAGACGCAGGTGGAGGGGGCTTGGGCGGGCCGCGTCATCGGACTCGACGACGTCCGTGCCGACATCGCGATGATGCGGACCCCGGACGGCCACGGCGGGGTTGAGCTGA
>Ga0190271_10000071_pt1 | contig 57375 bp, 56 predicted proteins | sample Popmic356T_FD_133747 | JGI IMG/M metagenome (GOLD analysis project Ga0190271, IMG submission 133747) | Populus adjacent soil microbial communities from riparian zone of Weber River, Utah, USA - 356 T | ecosystem: Environmental > Terrestrial > Soil > Riparian zone | place: USA: Utah | collected...
ATGCGGATGATGTTGCAATGGGCAAAAGACATGAATTGTAATTATGTTCGCCTGGCACATTACCCGCATAACGAAGAGATGATTCGCCTTGCCGATGAAATGGGACTATTGGTTTGGGCCGAAGTGCCTGTTTACTGGACCATTAGCTGGACTAATCCGGCAACCTATGCCAATGCCAAAAAACAATTGACAGATTTAATTGTACGCGATAAAAACAGGGCAAGCGTAATTGTTTGGTCGATTGGGAATGAAACCCCGCTTAGCGATGCCCGTTTAAGTTTTATGAGCAATTTGGCAGAAACTGCCCGTGCCTTGGACGATACCCGTTTGGTAGCTGCCGCTTTAGAGGTACACCGCGAAGGGAATACGATCATTTTAAACGATCCTTTGGGCGAAAAAATTGATCTGGTTAGTTTTAATGAATACGCTGGTTGGTACTGGGGAGGTAATCCATCCGAAATTACCAAATACAATTTCGACATCAAATATAAAAAACCTGTGGTCGTTACTGAATTTGGTGGCGATGCACTGGGCGGGTTCCACGCTGATGAAAATACCCGCTGGAGCGAAGAGTACCAGGAGGCATTGTATAAAAACCAGATTACGATGTTGAGCAAAATTGGTGCTTTACGCGGGATGACGCCGTGGATTTTAACAGACTTCAGGTCACCAAGAAGACAACACCCAATTTATCAGAATTTCTGGAACCGCAAAGGATTGATCAGTGAAACAGGCAAGAAAAAGAAAGCCTTTTATGTACTGAAAGATTTTTATGACCAAATGCAGGTTAAATATAAATAATAGATGAAAAACCGTAATCTGTTGATTAACTAAAGGATATAGAGTAAATAAAAGAACTAAATAAATGATAAAAGAAATAGAAGGCCTGTTCTCATTAAGAAACAAGGTGGTAGTGGTTACCGGTGCTACGGGTGTTTTGGGTGAGGCTTTTGTAAATGGATTATGTGCCGCCGGTGCTATAATCGTTGTGATTGGAAGAAACGAAGAGGCTGCAAAGCAAAGGGTTGCTGATGTAACAAACGAAGGTGGAAAAGCCATTTATATTATTGCTAATGTATTGGATGAACAGAACCTGCTCGATGCGAATGAAACCATTATCAAAGAATTTGGCCGAATAGATGCTCTGGTAAACGCTGCAGGTGGAAATGTGGCAGAAGCTGTGATCCAGCCTGGAAGTGATATTTTTGAACTTAATATTCCAGCCCTGAAACAGGCATTTGACCTGAATTTATTTGGAACCATTTTACCTACTCAGATTTTTGGTAAAGAAATCGCAAAAAATGGAGGAAGTATTGTGAATATTTCATCTGTTTCGGCTAACCAGGCCATTACACGCGTATTGGGTTACTCATTAGCCAAAACTTCAATAGATTGTTATACCAAATGGATGGCTGTAGAACTGGCCAACCGCTACCAGGATAAAATCAGGATCAACTCAATTGTTCCGGGCTTTTTTATCACCAACCAAAACAGGGCTTTGCTCACCAATGCAGATGGTAGCTTAACCGCAAGAGGGCAGGCCATTATTTATAAAACACCATTTAAACGTTTCGGTGCTCCTGAAGAGTTAATTGGTGCATTGGTATATTTGCTAAGTGATGCCTCTAAATTTGTAAACGGCGAAAATATTAAAGTAGATGGAGGATTTACTGCATTCTCCGGAGTTTAAATATCTGTGTAATGCTCCAACTATTATCGGTGTAATCATATAAATCAGTGTAATCATATATTATATAATGAAAAAATTAGAACAAACCTGGCGTTGGTATGGTCCAAATGATCCGGTTAGCTTACAAGACGTTAAACAGGCTGGCGCTACAGGCATTGTAACTGCATTGCATCATATTGCGCATGGCGAAGTTTGGCCATTGGAAGATATTCAGGAAAGAAAAGCCATTATTGAAGCTGCAGGTTTAACCTGGTCGGTTGTAGAAAGTGTTCCCGTACACGAAGCGATTAAAACGCGCAGGGCAGATGCCGGAAAATATATCGAAAATTATAAAACCTCTTTGCGTAACCTTTCGGCCTGCGGAATTAAGATCGTATGTTATAATTTTATGCCGGTTTTAGACTGGACACGTACGCAACTGGATCTGGAAATGACTGATGGATCGAAAGCACTTTATTTTAACTGGATCGATCTGGCTATTTTTGACCTTTACATTTTAAAGAGAGAAAGTGCAGAAGCTGATTATTCGAAATCTATTTTGGATCGTGCTGCAGCTAAATATGCTACCTTATCAGAACAGGATTTGGTTGATCTCCGGATCAATGTATTAATGGGGATTCCTAACGAAAAAGAAATCGAACTGGAGACCCTGCGCAACAGTATTAATGAATACAAAGCCATTGGCACACAGGGCTTAAAAGAAAATCTGAAATTTTTCCTTTCCGCTATTGCTGAGGTTTGTACCGAGGAAGGTATTAAAATGACCATTCATCCGGATGATCCGCCTTATGCAATTTTAGGTTTGCCAAGGATAGCAAGTACACTGGAAGACTTTAATTACATCATCAAAGAGGTAGACCAGGCATTTAACGGTGTTTGTTTCTGTACGGGTTCTTTGGGTGCCGGTATGAGTAATAATGCATTAGAAATCTTCAATGCGGTTAAAGAGCGGGTGTATTTTGCGCATTTGCGTAACGTCAAGAAAGATGAGGATGGTAGTTTTTACGAAGCAGATCATTTAGGTGGTGATGTAAACATGTACGAAATCATGAAAGCCTTAACAGAAGAAAATGCACTTCGTGATAAATCAATTCCTTTCCGTCCGGATCATGGTCACCAGATGCTTGATGATCTGGCAAAAGAAACCAATCCGGGGTATTCGGCTATTGGCCGGTTAAGAGGTTTGGCCGAATTGAGGGGCTTAGAAATAGGGGTTACAGGCAATTACTAAACAAATTTCCTGCAGAAATACATTCGCGATCCATCCTTATTCGTTTTGAGGGATAATTTATTTTATAAAAATGAATATTAGTGACAGAGGATTTTTTATACTATGTGCCGGCGAGGAATTGTCATTGCGAGTAACCATCAGGTCAGTGGCCTGAAAAAAATAGCAATGACGTCCTGTACGCGATTTCTAACGTATTAGGTTTAAGATTTTGCATCCTGCAAAACTCATTGAGCTAAGATGTCTAAGGTGGTCGTAAAAATTAAAAACTATGCAGTTTAATTAACCACCTTAGACACCTAAGAACATCTAATTCATTAAGTAATTCACACCATATAAGCTTATATGGTCCTTAAATGTCTTATATGGTCAAAAAAATAACACTAAATATCAGTTGTTTAAATAAACGTCATTATAAGGAGGACTTTCAGCCGACAAAGCAATCTTACGACTATCGCTAGTAGCGAGCGCTTTAAGATTGCTTCGTGCCCCGCAATGACGATCTTTCTATTGGGGCTGTCAATAGTATAGTAGCGTAGTCGAAGGATTTTTTTAGCGTTTAATTTACCAAAGACGCGCACAGATAAACACAGATCTATTTGTGCGTATTTTTGTAATGGCTGCGCTGGTTTACGCCTTTCGCCAACCGCCAAACAATACCGTTGATCCTTATTATCCATAAATACACCCAAATTGCCAAAATTTTAACTCACCTTTGCTTGTGGCTTGAAATTTGAGTCTCTTAAAATTATGGAAAATAGCAATAATCCCAAGAAGAAGATCTTAACGCCTTCTGTTGTGCATGAAGATTTACCAGAGGTTAAAAAGCCTGAGCATCTGAGGAAAGTACCACTGGATCACGATAGCGGATTGCCGGAAAATCCTGAAAGGAATTATCACCACGAAGAATTAAAGAGTATCACCTCCAGTCATGACGAAATCAGGCATGCTGATGACGATATCTGGAACGGGGAAGACGCTTAAATTAAAATCTAATCTTTTTTAGCTAACTTATTCCAATCTTTTAGCCGGGAAATACGGTGTTTAATGTTGTTTTTTGTGATCAGAATTAAAATTTATTTAGCCTAAATTGAATTTTAATTGCTTCGCTCTTAATTACTTATTTGAATTGAGAAAAGCAGCTTCTAAATAGTTTAAAATATATTTTTACATATTAAATAGAACTTCTATATTTGCAGCTCATTAAAAAATGAGCCTCGGTAGCTCAGCTGGATAGAGCGTCGGTTTTCTAAACCGAGGGTCAGGGGTTCGAGTCCCTTCCGGGGTACGTTTAAAGGCTTCTAGTTAAAAACTGGAAGCTTTTTTTATTTCATTTATATACTTCTTTAAGTTGGGTCAAGTAAATAGTATCAATCGATAATTTCTAATCAACCTGAATTTTTGCGTATTTTAAAATAAATCTTTATAAGCAGATTTTTCCCAACTCTTATGATCTTTGTCCGGTAAATAACTTGATGTTCTGTATTTCTTACCATGGGTTCTTGCAAAAGGCCTCAAAGCTTCTGATTGATCAGTTTCATATCCGTCATCATCAACGTTTCCGTCAAAAGCAGCACCCAAACTTCTATTCCTTGATGGATCTCCAGGCCTTAAATTAAAAGGACTATTGTTTAATGCTTTAATCAGAGAACTTTCATCGGTTATGTCTTTCACATCATTATAGTAGCCTTTGAAGCCTTTTTTGTATTTGCCAAAATCACGTTCAGGAATGGTTACTTTTTTTATGACCTGCTTAATAAGTAAATGGTCTTTGCTGGTCACAATTGTCTTAATATCTTTTAAAGAAAGCCTATGAGCCATATCGTATTTCTTAGCTTTTACATGACCACTGCCGTTTTTCCTGATTTTTGCTGCAGGACCGGAAAATGATGGTCTGCCTCGGCCAAATTGTATAACATTAGAAGAAGTTTGTTTACTGTTTGTATTGTTCTCGAAGGTTTTGAACTGGATGGCTTCGTAGCGATTATTTACCGTCTTCTGAAATTGCCGCTGTGCAACAGCCTTTGTTCTGTTATCTACAAATTGTGAAACTGCTTTCTGCTGGTAGTTTTTCTGTGAATCAGTATGATTAGAAGTTTTATTTTCGTTATCTGTTTTTTGTTTAGCGTAAGTATTCATATTTGAGATAGCGTAATATGTTAAATCGACAAAAACTTTTTTTAACTTTTAGATAAGACTAATATAGTTATTAAAATGTCAAGTATGTTTATACTTTAACACTTATTTGCCAAATTTTCCCTGACCCCATTTGAGGAAAGGATTGGTTTAGGAATTATTATTACTACCTTACCATTGGTGCATATCTGGCTATTTTTCAAATTATTCCTCCTAATGGATTTTCACCTCCTCAAATATCCGTTGGTTAATTAAAAGCCTGACGAAATTCCAGCGGCGATAAATTCGTTTTCTTTTTGAAAAGCGTACTAAAAGATTGCGAGTGTTCAAAACCCAGGGAATAGGCAATCTCGCTGACCGAGAGGCTGGTTGTGGAAAGTTTTTCCTTCGCTTTCGCGATCAGTTTTTCATGGATATGCTGCTGTGTGTTTTGCCCGGTATGTACCCGGAGCAGGTCACTCAGGTAGTTAGGCGACAGGTTCATTTGCCCGGCAATAAATTGTACCGTGAGCAGAACCTGTACGTCGTTGTTAAAATAGTCATCGATTAACTGCTCGAACCTGGTTAGTAGTGCTGAATTATTATTCTTACGGGTCAAAAACTGCCGCTCATAAAAACGGTTGGAGTATTTTAACAGGCTCTCAATCTGCGTGAGAATAATCTCTTGGGTATATTTATCAATATGCTGGCACTCCTTATCAATTTTATGAAGGATAGTAATGAGGTCATCTTCTTCCCCGGCAGATAGATGCAGTGCTTCGTTAACCGCATAATCGAAAAAACCGTAGTGGTTAATTGTATTGGCCAAGGGATGCTGTAACAGGAAGTCAGGGTGAAAAATCAGGAGATAACCAGACCCGCATTCCATATTTTGCAGGTCCAGTTGTTGTACCTGGTTAGGTGCCGTAAAACTCAATACTCCTTTATCGTAATCGTAATGTTGCTGTCCGTATCTGATCTTGCCTTTGGCTTCACGTTTGAGTGCCACGCAATAGAAGCGGTTAACGAAACCTTTCCAGATCTCGTCTTCCAAAAAGACACTTTCCGCCAGATTGATCACGCTGACCTGTGGGTGGCGGGGTTCTGGTAAAGATAGCAAACGGTGAAATTCTGATATTGAGTTAATGGAGTTCATAAAACAAATTTAATCAATTAAGCCCATACTGAACTCATCATAAGGTGCGCCGGTATCCGTACCCAAAGGCACGATGTTTTCCAGTTGCGCCAGATCCGACTCCGTTAATAAAATGGTTGTTGCTGCAATGTTTTGTTCCAGGTATTTCCGGCGTTTGGTTCCCGGGATCGGCAGGATGCCCTTGCTCATGATCCAGGCCAGTGCGAGCTGCGATGAAGTAACCTGTTTAGCTTCAGCCATTGCTTCGATGGCTTTCACCAACTCAATATTTTTGTCGAACTGTGCACCCTGGAAACGCGGAATTGCCCTGCGGAAATCGTTTTCAGGCAGGTCATTTATACTTTTGATCTGTCCGGATAAAAATCCACGACCCAGTGGTGAGTAGGCTACAAAACCAATGCCCAGTTCCTGTAAGGTTGCCAGAACGCCACGTTCTTCCACTGTCCGCTCAAACAAAGAGTACTCGCTCTGTACGGCAGTGATCGGGTGCACGGCATGTGCCCGCCTAACCGTTTCGGATGAAACTTCCGACAAACCGATATAACCAATTTTACCTTCCTGAACCAGCTCGGCCATTGCCTCAACCGTTTCCTCGATCGGTGTGTTTTTATCCAGGCGGTGCAGGTAATACAGATCGATGTAATCTGTATTAAGGTTTTTGAGCGAACGTTCTAAAGATTTCTTTACATATTCTTTCTTACCATTAATTGCCCAGGTTACCTTATTGTGATCATCGATCTCCCAGCCGAATTTGCTCGCTAAAATATACCGATGACGTTTGCCACTGATCGCTTTGGCGATCAACTGTTCATTCTTCAGTGGTCCGTACAGATCGGCAGTATCTAAAAAATTACCACCTAATTCAAGTGAACGGTGAATCGTCGCGATGGCTTCCTGCTCATCTGCAGGGCCATACATATGCCCCTCTTCAAAACCTGTCATGCCCATGCACCCAAGGCCAATTGTTGGCACAACCAGACCCTGGCTGCCCAATGCTATTTTTTTTATTTCCATGATCCAAAGGTCGGCAAGCCAAATTATAAGCATGTATGCAAACCCCTGAAGCTTGTAAGCAAATCAAGGAACGATTTTTTTAATGTTTATACGTTTCGATTTATGAGAGGCTTAACAATTAACTCTTATTTTTGCAGTTCATATCGGCTATATGGCTTCACTAAAAAATGGATAAAAAAATTTCTGACCGTTCACAGATTGCGGTGGTCTCCACTTTTTATGATCTTTTGGGTACAGATTTTAAGGGAGATATTAACGCCGTTTGCTGGCATAGAGACCTGTTGGGCGATTTTAAGGAAATTGTGTGCAAACTTGAATTGAAAGTGGATCTGACGGAAATATCCATGGAAGATCTCCAGGTGCTCGAGCTTTCAGAAAAAGGAAGTATGGCCAGGGCGATTATCCAGAGTGATTTTCAGTTGTTGGCAGATTCCGGAGCATCGCCTTCCCTAAATTTAATTAAAGGTTATGAGCGGGATGAGGAGCTTGATTTCATTTCAACAGATGTATATTCTTTTCATGTAGACCGATCGCCCATTGGTACAGATACATTTTTATGTACCTACTTTGGTGTAGCCAGCGAAATTTTAGCCAATCATCAGGCTGAGCAAAAAGTACAGGTGCCAGAAATCCGGCAGAAGCTCAAGGAATTGCATGATGGTCCGGAGGAAGGGTTTGAAAGCTTTTTGACGGAACATTATTTTGATCTGCATTACCAGGCTAAACCAGGTGGAGTACCTGTAAATCTGGGATTGGGCCATTTGTGGAGACTGGCAGTAGATCACCCTGAAAAAAAATGTTTACCCTGCATCCATAGGGCACCAATAGAAAATGATGGGGAATATAGATTGTTGCTCATTTGCTAAATTAGCCAGGCTAAGTTTTTAAGCAGATAGAATGTTATGGTTTTCTATTTTTCTCAGGTGTTAATGACATCGGTAAATATGTGTTATGGCTTTTTCATCAATATAATTCAAATATATTTGCGATATGTTTAATAACGGCATCTTTTTGCCTATCATCATAATTGCTGGTATTGCTTATAGTACCCTGGCCAAAAAACTGACTATTCCGGCTGCGTTGACAGGAGGTATGCTGGCCTGTCTTATTTATATCGCCGCTGGTTATACAGGCGTTGCGATGATGAGCCTGTTTTTTATCATGGGTTCTGCAGCCACATCCTGGCAGAAGCATAAAAAGCAGCCTTTTGCCACAAACGCGGAAACTAAAGATGGCCGTAGTGTGCTGCAGGTGTTGGCCAATGCCGGGACTGTTGGTATTGCGGGTATAGTGATTTTATTTTATCCCTCCCTCGCTTATTTAATGCTTCCGGCAATGGCGGCTGCTTTTGCTTCGGCTAGTGCAGATACACTGTCATCCGAGCTGGGAATGGTTTATGGAAAACGGTTTTTTAATATCGTTTCTTTTCGGCCCGACCGTTGCGGGATGGATGGTGTAATCAGTCTGGAAGGAACGGTGATCGGTATTGGCGGTAGCTGTATTATTGCTGCTATTTATGTGCTGGGAAACGGATGGAATATTAACTTTTACTTTATCGTTATTGCGGGGACAGTGGGAAACCTGACGGATTCTATTTTGGGTGCTGTACTTGAGCGCAAAGGCAGAATCGGCAATGATATGGTCAATTTTTTGAATACATTAACAGCCATGCTGGTAGTGTTGATGTTGGAAATGTTGTTTATTTAAAATTGCTGTGAATATTTGGATAAAATGTAAGCTAATTGCAGATTATGCTAATCAATTATAATTAATAATTTCAATGGTGAAAATCGTACTCACCTTTAATATCAGGCCGATTATACCTTACTGCCTTAATTTTTGAAATCATCTTTTTGCATAAACAAAATTTATTTTTCGCCAATTTATAATAAGTTTTTTCGCGATATTTATACTATTGTTTATTCCATAAGATCATGAAAAAAATCATTTTTGTTTTACTGCTTGCAGCCTGTGGATTTTCAGGTTACGGGCAAACCTACAAGCCTATTACCAGCAAGGATAAAACCTATCTGGGAACATTAAAAGGAGTGAGTTACACCTATAAGCAGGGCGTTGTGACCCTGAAGAATAACGGCAACTATAATTTAGGTACGGTGAGTATTGTGGCCTCATCGAAAGTGGACAGTACCCTGTTCGGGATTGTTTTGTTTGAGGATGGGATTGAAAAAGGAGAGACTGTTAAAGCTGAATTTTATTTTACCACCGGCCTGGGTAAAAAGGAACATGAGGTGCCTTTAAAGCAGGTTGATCAGAAGAACCTGGTATTGTCTTTTGATAAAGCAACCCGGGCTGTAAAATAATCGTTTGCGGTATTGTTTTTTTTAATTGTTGATTTTAACTTACGGTTAGTGCATTGGTGGCATTTTAGCAAAATAAGCCTGATTACCCCGGAAAAATAGCCTGCATCTGTATCGAGAATTATTGAGAATCAATTTTCCATAACATGTTATAAATATTTAACACTGGCTTAATAATTGATATCTAGATTTGTGATATAAATATTTGGTTAGTATTTATAAGTTTAGGTTAGTTGATAAGAAAAGCCCGGATGGATATCCGGGCTTTTTATATTTTAAGCATTATTTCGATACATTTTCATTGAACTAATCTATTTTATCAGGACTGGTCAATCCTTAATAATACTTAAGAACTGATTGATGTAGTTTATTTCACACCGATTACCATATAAATACTCTGACCAACAGCACCTTCATAACCAAATACCAATTTATATTCGTAAAATTTTTCGATTTCGCTTTTAAAAGAATCAAAAGAAGGCGTTTCTTTTGATGCATATTTAGGATCCCATTGAAATTTACTTCCAATTTTTAAAGTAGCTTTATTACCGTTATTCGCATGGTTGATGATTAATTGGGTAGGGGTGATGATGTTTTCCATATGTCAAATTTAATAATCTTATCTATTTAAATTAACGCCTAGTCAGCAGAATTATTTCCAGACCAATGTAACAATTAGGAAACCGTATCGGGCGCATATCGCGTTAAGTCAATAGGAAAATAGAAAAATGATGGTCTTCAATTTGCCAGATCACCTTAGCATCTATATAAAATGATATAAAAATACCACGTCACCCACATATGCTGGTTTTGGCTGGTCTTTAATTACAAGAGTAGCCTGAATGGTCACTTTAGTTATTCCTCTCAAATTGCTGATACAAATTAATTTAGCTTTTAACTGCACTTCGCTATCCACTAAAACGGCCTGACCAAACTTAAAGCGTTCAATACCATAATTAATTTCCATTTTAATATTACGTACATCTGCAATCTGCTTCCATAAATAAGGAATTAACGACAAGGTTAAATATCCATGCGCAATTGTTGCCTTAAAAGGTCCCTCATTTTTAGCTTTCTCCGGATCGGTGTGTATCCATTGATGATCCAGGGTTGCATCGGCAAATTTATTGATCTGTGCCTGGTCTATAGTATGCCATTGCGAAACACCCAGTTCTTTACCCAAATGCGATTCATACTCTTCAAAATTATTAATCACCAACATATATTTTGTTTATCTTTTTATAGGATTAGTATTGTTTACAACTCCCTTATGTATAACAGTCCTTCAGGTATTATGGTTTCACTCACTTTTTTGCATCCAATTATAATCATAATAACCGTGTTTTTGACGATATACGGATAAAAATTTTGAAAGGATTTTTCTGACGATTTTAGTCTAATTAGTGCAGGTTGTTTATAATCAGTTAGATATAGATTGTAAGGCGATTTTGAAAATTTATATATTGTTACTAAAATTTACTGTCCGCTTGCGAACAGTGTTGTTCATTTATGAACAGTAATTGTATTTTATTTGCCTTTTCCCCGTTTTAAACCGCATATTTATATTTGGCATAAGAATGGAGTTGTTGGCGGAAATTGAAGTCTATGTTCAGATTAAACTTGAAAATTGCTTTTAGAAATCTGATTAAAAACAGATCATATACCTTGATTAACATACTTGGTCTGTCTGTCGGGATGACAAGTTGCATTTTGATCTTCATATTTATCAGGTTTCAATTGAGTTATGATACACACTTTAAAAATTCAGATCGGATATATAGGTTTGTAACCGATTGGAAATACAATAATTTTGATGATTATTCTGCAGGTGTACCCATACCGTTTGCTCCGGCTGCTAAACAAGAGTTAGAAGGAATAGAGAAAATTGCAAGAATTTCGCGCAATAGTGGTGTGGTAATGGTTAAGAATAATGATGGTACTGAACGTTTTAAAGCCGTTCTTGAGGTATACTTTACTGAATCTGATCTGTTTGATATATTAGCGGTAAAATGGCTTTTTGGTCAGGCAGGACAATCGCTTTCCCGGCCAAATACTGTAGTGCTATCCGAAAAAACTGCCAGAACCCTTTTTGGTTCTGCCCAGCTTGCTATTGGTAAAAGTTTTACTTTCTGGAATTCTATCCCTCTAACCGTTGTCGGAGTATTTGCTGATTTACCCGAAAGTACCAGTGTTCCAATGGACATTATGATCAGTTTTCCAACTTTTTCTGGAAGTAAAAACCAGGATTGGGATTCGGTAAGTTCATATAATGAGTGTTTTATGCTCCTGAAAAAAGGCGCTTCCATGCCATTATTAGAACAGTCGTTAGAAAGGTTAAATAATAAATATTTAAAACAGAAAAAATTAGCGGGCAATCAAAAGAGTCGCTTACAGCCTTTAGCCGATGTGCATTTTAGTGAACGTTACAATAATTTTGCTGATACCGCTATTACCAAAAAAGAAGTGTACAGTTTGGCCATTATCGGACTCTTTTTAATGGTCACAGCATGTATTAACTTTATTAATCTGGCCACGGCTCAGTCAGTAAACCGTTCAAAAGAGGTAGGCGTACGCAAAGTAATGGGAGCTATGCGTAAGCAGCTTGTGCTTCAATTTTTAATGGAGACTGCTGCAATTGCTACTATTTCCATGCTGTTGGCCTGTATATTTTCAGAATTATTATTACCTCAGTTGGCCAGCCTTTTTAAAGGGCAACTCAATCTTTCTCTTTTTGCAAGCCCTTTAATTCTTGTTTTTCTGTTTTTTATGGTGCTAACTGTAAGCTTTCTTGCAGGATTTTATCCGGCAATGATTATTTCAGGTTTTAGTCCTGCTTTAGCCATTAAGAATAAAGTGCGTATCAAGTCAGGAAATTTTAACCTTCGTATGGTGCTGATTGTGATGCAGTTCACCATTACTATTGTGCTGGTAATTGCTACGGTTGTAGTAGTGAGGCAAATGCAATATGTAAGGGAAAAACCCCTTGGTTTTAAAAAGGATGCGATTGTGCTGATCAATTTTCCCGGAGATAGTGCCAGCCTAACCAAACAGCAAATGTTCAGAGAAAAACTGTTACACATACCTGGCGTGGAAATGCAGAGTTATTTTATACGGCCACCACTTTCGGGTATGATGAATACTACCAATTTTTATGTAGATGGCCGCGAGAATAAAGACTTTGAAGTGCGGCTTTCTATGAGCGATGAACACTATTTTGATCTGTTTGGACTTCAGTTTGTGGCCGGTAAGGTTTACGGGAAAAGTGATACGGCAAATGCTTATATCGCCAACGAGACCTTTGTCAAAAAAATAGGAATTTCGAATGCTCAGCTAGCGCTGGGCAAAGTAATTTCACAAAATGGAAGAACAGGGCCAATTGTTGGAGTAATAAAAGATTTTAATGATCAATCGCTTCAGGAGAAAATTTCGCCCATGGTTTTCTATCAGGAGAAAAAGTACTATTATAATATGGCTGTCAAGCTTAATCGTAAACAGCTTGTTGAAGCGATGAGAAACATCGAAACCATGTGGAAAAGCAGTTTTCCAAATGAAGTGTATTCAGCAAAATTTATTGATGACGATATTAACGGATATTATGAGTCGGAACGGATTACGGGCCTTTTATTTAAGATTTTTGCCGTTGTAATTATGTTTATTTCCTTTATCGGCCTTTTTGGATTAATATCTTTTGTTGCCACACAGCGTACACGCGAAATGGCTATCAGAAAAGTTTTAGGTGCTACCACTGTCGAACTCATAAAAATGCTCAATGGATCTTTTGTTAAAATGGTTTTTATAGCAAACCTCGTGGCTTGGCCCTTAGCCTATATTTTAGCAAATAAATGGCTATCTGGTTTTGCTTATCGCACTGCTCTCGGTTTATGGCCATTCTTATTAGCGATGATTGGATCAATGCTGTTAACAATGGTTACAGTAAGTTTTAGATCATATCGCGCAGCTAAAGCTAACGCTGTAGATGCACTTAAATACGAATAATCTTTAAATTATTTCAATTGTATAACCCAAAATACTCAAGTGTTTAAGCACTACCATATCCACATGTGTTACGCTGAGTGTATTTGAAGAGCCTTTTGCTTAATTATTTCCCTTAAATATGTCACCCTGAGCGTTAATTATTGTATAAAATCAATATAAATTAAATAAGAATTTAAAGGGATTAAATCACCTCAGATTATCGTCAGCAATGACAACCTTTCTTAAGAGATCTGTCAATTGTAGCGGAATCGAAGGATCCATCTCTGCGTAAATCTGCTAATCCGCTGGCGACATACGCTATAGTTTTCTAATAGATCAAAAAAAGGCCGGAAACTGTAAGCATTCCATACCACCTCTCAGCATTAAAAAAACTTTTCGCCTTACGCTAAACGCTTATCTACCTTTATCTTAAATATAATCTAAATATTTTATTTGATATATATAAATTAAAATTTAGATTTGTCTAAAATTATATTTAGACAAATCATTTTTGTATTTATGAAATCCCCATTATTATATTGCTTCTGTTTTTTTATATCACTAAATGCCATTGCCCAAAAGGTTACAGTTAAGGGATTCGTGACTTCTCAGTATGTACCTGTAGAAAACATCACCATTAAAATTTTAAGTACTAACCAGTTAACGAAATCGAGTAGTTCAGGTAGATATCAATTCAGCGGAATCGCTTCTGGAAATTGCGATCTGGTTTTTTCAGGCATCGGTTATCAGTCAAAAAGAATTAGGATAACATTAAAAGGAGATACCACTTTGGTTAATGCCGACTTATTAAGTTTAGCATCAGATCTAAACGACGTGGTAATTACTGGTGTGAACCGGGCAACACAATTGCGGAAAAGTCCTGTGCCTATTGCTGTACTTTCTAAGAAGTCAATGGATCAAAATGTAAATACGAACCTGATAGAAGCTATTGTGAAAGGTGTACCAGGAATTACAGCGGTTACCACTGGCCCAAATGTTTCTAAGCCTTTTATAAGGGGATTAGGTTATAATCGTGTGCTAACATTGTATGACGGTTTAAGGCAGGAGGGGCAGCAATGGGGCGATGAACATGGAATCGAGGTGGATGAATATGGCATTACACGGGCTGAAGTTGTAAAAGGACCTGCCAGTTTAACCTATGGTTCAGATGCATTGGCTGGAGTAATTAATATGATTCCTTATACGCCGAATTTTGAAGATGGAAAGTTGAAGGGCGATTTTACCGCGAATTACCAAAGTAATAATGGGATGATTGGTTCATCGATCGGACTGGCCTACATTAAAAACGACTGGAAATACACCTTTAGGGCGACCGGGAAAACGGCACATAATTACGAGAATAAAATTGATGGACTGGTTTATGGAACAGCTTTTAGAGAATACAATTTATCTGCCAGTGCCAGAGTAGATAAGGCCTGGGGTTTTACTAAAACAGCTATCACCTACTACGATAATTTGATGGAAATTCCTGATGGCAGCAGAGATTCTTTATCAAGACGATTTACCAGGCAGGTTTTGGATGGTGGAGACGATATTAAAAACAGGCCTATTGTGCCTGAAAGTAACTTGAATACCTATTCCATTAATCCCTTGCATCAACATATTCAACATTACCGTTTTTATAACACCAGTCAGTTTAAATTTGGAACGAGTGATTTAAATGTATTGATTGGCGGACAACAAAGCGTGAGGAGAGAGTATAATCACCCTACATTACCAGGTCAGGCCGGGCTTTATGTGGTGTTAAACACTTTTAACTACGATCTTAAATACAATCTGCCCGATTTTGCCGGAATCGAAAGTACCATCGGGGTAAATGGCATGTACCAGGGAAACAGGAGCAAGGCTGCTACCGATTTTCCCATTCCCGATTATGATCTTTTTGATATCGGAGCTTTTTATTTCGCAAAGAAATCGATGGGCAAGGTAGATGTTTCCGGCGGAATCAGAATCGATAGAAGGAATATCAATTGGGGCGATTTTTATGTAGGTACCAATGCACAAACCGGTTTCGGCGAGCAGGTAAGCGCAAACAACCCTACGGGAAAATTGCAGTTTCCATCTTTTAATAAAAACTATTATGGCTTATCAGGAAGCCTGGGCTTAACGTATAATATTTCAGACAAACTTTTGATTAAGGCCAATATCGCGAGAGGGTATCGGGCTCCAAATATCACAGAAATCGGTTCTAATGGATTAGATCCAGGTGCGCACATTGTGTACCTGGGCAACAGGACCTTTAAACCAGAGTTTAACCTTCAGGAAGATATTGGCATTATTGCCTATTTGAAAGATGCAGATATAAGCCTGGAACTGTTTAACAACAATATTCAGAACTACATTTATCAATCGCGCTTAACCGATGCCAGCGGAAATCCGGTGGTTATTGTTCCTGGTAACTTAACCTATCAGTATCAGCAATCAAAAGCCAGATTATATGGGGCAGAAATTTCGATAAATCTACATCCTGCAAATTTAAAATGGCTAAGTTTCAATAATAGTCTCGCTTATGTAGTCGGGTTGAACCAGAACCAGGAACTGTTAGATAAACATAGTAGAGACGCGAAATATTTGCCTTTTATTCCGCCATTACAAGTGAGAACGGAGATTAAAGCAACAGCTCAAAAGCCTGTAGGTATTTTTGACAAACCTTATATTAAAATTGATGCTGCTTTTTTCGCTGATCAGGATAAATTTTATGCGCTTGATAATACTGAAAGCTTTACCTCAGGTTATACATTGATTAACGGAGGAATAGGATCAACACTAAAAACTAAAAAAGGAAAAACCTTATTCGATATTTTTCTTCAGGCCGATAATATTTTTAATATCGCCTACCAGTCAAATCTAAACAGGTTGAAGTATTTCGAATATTATAACCGCTCGCCCAATGGCCGGTCAGGGATTTACAATATGGGCAGGAACCTGAGTTTTAAAGTTATTATTCCAATTTAAGAATGAAGGATAAGATGGTTGATGTAAGATGGATGATGTAAGAAGGGAGATGGATGATGGATGACTATAATGTGAGCTTACCCCATTATCCATCTTACATGATTCCATCTTACATTTTTCTTTGGCGTCATTAAACCTTTTTTCTGCCAGCCGTTCCATCTTATGGACTATGGACTATGGACTATGGACTATGGACTATGGACTATGGACTATGGACTATGGACTACGGATTATGCTCCATTTTTCCTACTTTTACCTCATCCATCTTACATGATAACATTTTACATCTAATGGAACCATCTTTAAGCGAACAGCGTTTAACTTTTTTAAGGCAATCAATTGGCAAGGTAATTACCAATTCGCCTTCAAACTTTATGAACTGGCTGGCCCCGGTTTTAATCAAAGCAGATCATGGCATATTGATTTGCCAGTATACCATCCGTAAAGAAATGACCAATCCTTATCAAATTTTGCATGGTGGTGTAACAGCAGGTATTATTGATGATTTAATTGGAGCAACTGTTTTTACGATGGGATTAAATGAACGATACACCACCGTAAATAATTATATCGATTATTTTGCTACGGCCAGCGAAGGCGATGAAGTTATTGCGGAAACCTCGATTGTAAAAAGAGGCCGCACGATATTAAATCTGCAGTGCGAAATATTTTTACCCTCAAAAAAGCGTTTAATAGCTAAAGGCTATTCCAACATGTTAAACATAGGTTAAGTCTTTTCTGTTAGCTTAAGAATTAATTGTTAATTCCTTTAAATTAACGAAACATTCTCGTTTATAATTTGTTGTACATTAACCAAAAATATAATGAGCCATGTTAGAAAATTATTCCACCCTGCAATTCAATGTTAGAGGCAAAATTTTTAAGGGATTTTGCATGCGTATTCAAGATGATTTTCATGAAACCTATGCCGTTGTTTTAGATGGCTATCATTCTTTCTGTATCTGGTTAGATAATAAAACAGAAAAATGGTGTGCTTCGAAAAATGTAGCAATTGATCCTGATGCTATTGATGAGATCATCAATAGGATTTCCATTCCGGTTTCGTAGTTTATGCACATCTGATATAATGCTCATAAAAAAAAATCTCCATTTGGCTTTTCTCAAATGGAGATTTTTTATGCTTTTATTTTAATCCAGGCCAAAAGAGGTAAGCCATGCTTATCGCAGTAATTACGCCAACTAAATCAGCCAATAACATCGAACCAATTGCATAACGGGTATTTCTGATGCCAACAGCACCAAAATAAACAGCTACTACATAAAAAGTGGTATCTGATGCACCCTGAAACACCCCTGATAATCTGCTGGCAAAAGAATCTGGTCCGTTGGCAATCATGGTACTCACCATCATGCCCCTGGCCGCTCCGCCACTCAAAGGCCTGATCAAAGCCGTAGGCAATGCATCAACGAAACGGGTATCTGCGCCTAAAAAGATGAAAGCATGTTTAATTCCGTTCATGATTACATCAAAAGTTCCGCTAGTCCTCAACATACATACGGCAACTAAAATCCCCACTAAATAGGGGATAATTTTGATGGCTGTTTCAAATCCGCCTTTGGCGCCTTCAACAAAAGAATCAAAAATGTCTATTTTCTTGTATAGCGCACCAATAACGATGAGTAAAAAGATCAGCAAAATAAGTCCACCACTTAGCAGGCCAGAGAAAGAAGTAACGCTTGTTGCATTTAAACGGCTCACATACCACACTATGGCTGCAATTACTGCTGAAATTCCTAAAACCCATGTTAAAATAGCAGGTTGTAAAAGATTGATTTTCTGCTTGAAAGAAACAATCAGCATCGCAGCCATGGTACCTACAAAGGTTACAATCATACAGGGAATAAAAATATCGGTAGGATCCTGCGCATTTTGGGTTGAGCGGATGGCAATTACACTTACAGGGATCAAACACAAACCTGCGGCGTGCAGGCATAAAAACATAATCTGCGAATTACTGGCAACATCTTTGTTCGGATTCAACTCCTGCAAACTTTCCATGGCTTTAATACCGAAAGGAGTGGCTGCATTATCTAAACCTAATAAGTTTGCTGAAAAGTTCATGATCATGTGGCCCATAGAAGGGTGACCTTTTGGCACTTCAGGAAAAAGCTTTGAAAAAAACGGGCTGATCATCCTTGATAATAAACGGATACCACCTGCTTTTTCTGCAATAGCCATAAAGCCCATAAACAAAGCCAAAGTGCCTACCAACTCAATACAAAGTTTTACAGCAATGGAACAGGTTTGAATAATTCCGTCCAATTTAAGCGGATTTGCCGGATCATCGGACTTTCCGATTACCATCCAGTTAAAAATATCGCTTTGCCCAAAGAAAAAGCATTTAATACAAGCTACAACAATAGCTACAATAATAAATGCCGACCAAATCCTGCTTAATGCCATTAGGGTTGTTTAGTTTTATTTGAAGCCGTTAAAATACCTTTTTTAGTCGAAAATTCATAGTGGAGAGTTATGGTTGATGGTCAATGGTTAGTTAGTTGATAGCAAATATTTTTAGACAATGTGCCTATAAACTTCAGTTCCATTAATATTTATTCATACTGACTAACTTTAAGCTCATGAAACTAGGGCGATCGTCATGCTGAATTTATTTCAGCACCTCTCCTGCTAAATAGACCTGAAATAAATTCAGTAAGAAGGCATGAACGAAAAATGTCTGTAGTAGACCTCTAAAGGAATATTAATAACCGAAGTGAGGTTATATGACTATCAACCATGAACTATCAAACCATTAACCAAAAAAGTCCATAGCCAATAGTACTAAACTATCAAACTATGGACTAAAGACTTCAGACTTCCGACTCAGGGCTAACTAAGGTTTATCATCTGTTAATTCAAAACCCCAGGTTTTTCCTTTTTCGGTAGCAGGAATTCCACTTGTCATCCAGGCCGGAGCTTTTGCCCCTTTTAAGTAATAGTCGAAAAATTGTTGCTCGCGAATTTGAATATCCTTACGGTTCTGGCGTTGAACCAGGTTGTGCGCTTCACCATTATAGTTTAACATCCAAACAGGTTTACCTAAACGGCGCAGGCCTGTAAACATTTCGATCCCTTGATACCAGGGCACAGCACCATCTGCATCATTAGCCATGATTACCACAGGTGTATTAACTTTCGGAAGCATAAATAGTGGAGAGTTCTCAATATATAATTCAGGTTTTTCCCAAAGTGTTGCACCGATACGGCTTTGTGTTTTCTCGTACTGGAACTGACGGTTCATACCGGTTTCCCAACGGATACCCCCATAAGCCGAAGTCATATTCACCACAGGTGCACCAGCCCAGGCTGCGGCATACATGTTATTTTGCGTAATGAGATAAGCTACCTGATAACCACCCCAGCTTTGACCCTGGATGCCGATTTTACTGCCATCAACCCAGCTATTTTTCTTCAAACTTTCTACACCTGAATTGATGAATTCAACTGCTGATTTACCTGGATGACCAGTTTCATAACTAATATCGGGTGCGAAAACTAAATATCCGTTACTCACGAAATAAGAAATGTTTAGGCGCGAAGGAGTTGGAGCCGGCGCTTGATAAGTATATAAACCATCCGTTAGTTTTTCGTAGAAATAAGCAATCATCGGATACTTCTTATTTGGATCGAAATTTTCCGGTTTGTACAAAATGCCTTCGGCTTTATAACCCTTTGGCGTAGTCCACTTAACCAGTTCAGCCGTGCCCCAATTGTAGTCTTTTTGTTGAGGATTGGTATTGCTTAATTTTGTTTCCGTTTTGAAATCGGTGGTCATGTAAACATTTGGCGATTCTACATAACTGGTTTTATCGTAAATGTAGATATCAGCATCTTTTGCTTTTACCAGGTTGGAGTATTTAAATTTAGCCATTACAACCAATTCTGGTGCTTTAGCCGAACCGACACTGGTGCGGTAAAAACCATTTTCTTTTGTCAAATTGTTAAAGCCATCTAACCAGACTATTTCATTCGCTTTTACAAATTTGCTATCAGCATTGCGTTCTAACCTGTTGTCCTGCTGTACTATTTCGTAACGGAAGGTAATGTTGTTTGCTCTTCCAAAACCGGCAGTAATGTTTTTTGGCGCCGTTTTTCCATTTGGAGAGAAAGACCAGATGTCGTATTTATCGTAAATTAATACGGCTTTATCACCTTCAGTCCAGGTGGCTAAACCATAAGCAGAAGGTAAGTCCGGTACATCATTTTCTTCATTGACAAATTTTTCTGTTAATCCGGTTGTTAGTACAGTTAATTTGCCTGTCGTGATGTTATTAGTATTCCAGCTACCTGCTTTTCTATCAAAATATAAAACGTAGTTTCCGCCAGGAGAAGCCATGGCATATCCACTTAAATTATCAATAATTTTCTTTTTCTGACCGTTTTTAGTGTCAACTAAATAGTAATCTTTTGTGGTAGAACCGCTCCATTGCGATTCGATCCTACGGCCATAGTCTGTAGATGCTAAAACCACATTGGCATCACCTTCTGCAACCATATTGGCATCAGGTAGTTTTAAATCTGTTAATGGAATTACTTTAGGATCGCTGCTGTAAACATCAATCACGGACAAATAACTTTTTTTGCTGTCCCTGTCTGCATTTTTAAGCTGCATCGGCTGTAGATAATCGTCTTTATAATTCCAAACATCAACTTTGGCCACTTCAAAATCTACTATAGTTGTGTCTTTTGGCTTTTTAATAGGGGAGATGCCGAAAAACAATTTCTTGCCGTCTTTACTAAAAGTTATTTTACCATCGCCATTAACCGACCATTTTGCAGGCAGTCCGGGCATATCAAAATCAACCAGTATCTGTGCAGTATCGAGTGTTAAAGAGTTGTAATAGATATTGTAATCCTTTATTTCTTGTTTCTCCAGACTTTGCTCACCCACAAAAGCAACATGTTCGCTTTCCTCATCAAATGTGAAGTTTTTAAAATTTCCTTTCCCTTTAATCAAGGTTTTTAACGTGCCTTTTTCTGTATTTAGTAAGAATACACCCTGAGGGGCCGTTTTATCTTTTTTAGATCCACTGCAGGCAAAAACCAATTGTTTGCCATCTTTACTAAAATAGTAATCGGTAACGAATTTATAGGTTTTATCGGTGCCTGTTAAAAGGTTTTTCACCACCAGGTCGGTTCCTTCTTCGGTTTTGCCTTTTCCGGCAGGTTCATCTTCAGCAAAATCAGTTTCGCTATCTTTTTTATCAATTGGTTTTAGTGTTTTCTTTGCCGTATCTGGTTTTTCAGTTAAATAAGCCATTACACCAGCGCCTTCTTCCGGGAATTTGAAAGACTTTACCCTGGCTACTTTTGTAACGGCACTGGTAGTGAGGTTAGCAATGCCCAACGAATCTTTTGGCAATTCATCTGACTTTTTCTTTTTAATTTTAGCCTGACGTAAATCTTTATTTAAAGGACGGATGTTAAATGCTGCGAACTTAGAATCGTTGCTAAATTGCGGGTTCATCCCTCTTGGGATATTTATTTTCGCATTTGTTTTAATATTAGTAAGGTATAATTGGGCATCTCCTTCTTGTTGTAAGATACTGTACATAGCCCATTGACCATTATTTGATAATTGCTTTGTACCTACAGATTCCCAGGTATCGTACACTGAATGATCTAAAGGTTTCTTTTGTGCGTAGGCAAAGCTGACAACGAAAAACAGAATAATAGTTAGTCTCTTTTGCATTTTTAAATTTATTAATTTGTTGGTTGAGATTTAATCTTCTAAAATTGGAATTTTTTAGCTTATTAAGAAACTTGTATACCAAATATTACAATAAAAAAGGGAATTGGAGAGGTAAGAGGTGAAATGTAAGATGGAATTGGTAAGAAGTCCGGGGCCGGAGGGCCGAAGTTTAAGCTTTCCAGAATTAACGCTTAACGCTATGCGCTTATTGCTCTTAGCTCCACCCCTCAGTTCAAAACTAAAAACCCTCAATCACTTTGAGCAATTGAGGGTTTTCTTATAAAAAGGATAAATTACTTTTTAGCTTGTTGTTGCTGACGCATATAGTCATCTAAACGCTGTTGGAATTTAGATTTTTTCTTTTTCTCGTCAGCTGGTCTGGCTTTGTTTTGCTGAATTAAAGCATGAATTTTATCGTCATCAACCATTTTACGAATTAAGAACTGCTGTCCGAAAGTCATTAAGTTGGCTAAGAAATAATAGTAGTTTAATCCGGCAGGGTAGCTGTTCAACACCCCTAAGAAAATAACCGGCATAATATAACCGATGTATTTCATTTGACCTGTTGCTCCGGAAACCTGGTTATTGAAATAAGTCATAATTAATGTAGAGATGGTCATCAATACACACATTAAACTTAAGTGATCGCCAATGAAAGGAATTTTTACGCCAAATTTTATAAACTCATCATAGGTTGATAAATCTTTCATCCAAAGGAAACTTTCACCGCGTAGCTCGAATAAGTTCGGGAAAAAGAAGAAGAATGCCATTACCAAAGGCAACTGTAATACCATTGGCAAACATCCACCCAAAGGATTTACGCCAGCCTTCTTATATAATTTTAAATATTCCTGTTGAACCAATGTTGGGTTATCTTCACCTACTTTAGCTTTAATTTCATCCATTTCTGGTTTCAATACCCTCATTTTAGCCATTGATAGATATGACTTGTAAGTAAGTGGCGATAAAGCAACTTTTAACAGGATGGTTAATACCAGGATGATTAAACCGTAGTTCCAGCCAAAGCTGTTTAAGAAGTTAAATACCGGTAATACAATAAAGCGGTTAATGTATTTTAAAGGCCAGTAACCCATATCAACCTGCTGCTCTAAATCATAACCCTGTGCTTTTAGGGCAGAGAATTTATTGGTTCCGAAATAAAATTCCATTTCATAAGCCTGGTTTGCAGTATGCGCATATGGCAATTGCATATTGGCATCATAAAACTTCACCTGGCCAGGAGCCGTTGGGATTTTAACCTCTAAACTTCCTTTTTCGAAAGCTTGTTTCGAGATTAAAGAAGCTGAGAAAAAGTGTTGCTTAAAAGAGAACCATTGGATTTTGCCTTTCGATAATTCTTCTTTCTCATCTTTCGAAACACTAAGGTGGTTTACATCGCCATCTAAATATTTGTAGTATGGTGCAGAATAACGGTGTTCACTTTCGATCGATTTTTCTTGTTGTAAAAGGATAGTCGACCAGTTTAAACCAATAGTATTACCCGCAATTACCTGTTGTAAGCCAACTAAATTAACATTGAAAGCTACTTTGTTGCTCGAGGCTTTTAAATCGTAAACATATTCTACGTAAGCATTGGCGCCATAGTTGGCACGCATGGTAACCGTATTACCTGTTTTTGTCGAAGTAAAATATAAATCGTTGGTATTAATTACTTTACCAGCTGCATTTAAATTTAAACCAAACTTGTTTTCGCTACCAGCAAATAAAATAAGTGGTTTACCGGTAAAGGTTTTCTGTCCTTTAACTTCAACAGATGTAATTTTACCGCCTTTATTGCTTAAAGTGATTAATAAATTTTCGTTTTCTAAAACAGTATTGGCTTCAGTACCCGTTAAAGCAGTGCCAAAAGGGCCTTTTAAGGCTAAAGAATCTACAGCCGGATTAGCAATCGCTGCAGTTTTGGTGGTATCTTTTTGTGCAGGTGTAACACCGGCTTTTTTCAAAGAATCTAAACGCTCTGTTTCTTTGGCTTTTTTCATTTCAGCCTCGTTCGGCCTCAAAAAGTAGAATGATCCTGCCAAAATGATCATAATCAGGAACAGTCCTGTAAAGGTATTTCTATCCATTATTTATGTATATACTGCTTTTAATTCGTTTTCTTTTTTGCAAACTCCATCGCAGCGGCGACAAATTTAACAAAAAGTGGGTGAGGATTAGCAACTGTTGATTTTAATTCTGGGTGAAACTGTCCGCCAACGAAAAATGGATGATTTTTTAGCTCCACAATTTCAACCAAATTGGTTTGCGGATTCATACCTGACGCAATCATTCCTGCATCTTCATATTGCTTTAAATAAGCATTATTAAATTCGTAACGGTGACGATGACGCTCGTTGATATGCGATTTACCATAAATAGAAAATGCTTTTGTTCCTTTTTTGATATCACAAGGATAAGAGCCTAAACGCATTGTTCCACCTTTATTTGTTATTTTTTTCTGCTCTTCCATCATGTTAATTACAGGATTTGCCGAATTCTCTTCAATTTCTGTCGTGTGTGCATCTTTCAAACCTAAAACGTTACGGCCAAATTCGATAACTGCACATTGCATACCCAGGCAGATGCCGAAGAAAGGTATATTGTTCTCGCGAACATATTTGATGGCATCAATTTTACCTTCAATACCACGGCTACCAAAACCTGGTGCAACTAAAACACCTTGTAAATGTCCCAATTTCTCTTTTACGTTATCCGGGAAAAGACCTTCAGAGTGGATATATTCTACCCTGACTTTACATTCGTTTTTCGAACCTGCGTGTACAAAAGATTCGATAATTGATTTATAAGCATCAGGTAATTCTACATATTTACCAATCAGGCCAATTTTTACTTCGGCAGTTGGGTTTTTTAAACGACCCAGAAAATCTTTCCAGCTTTCCATATCTGGATCGTTCTTGGTAGGCAGTTTTAATTTCGATAAAACAGTTTTATCCAATTGCTCTTTTAACATCAACAATGGCACATCATAAATAGTAGATGCATCCATCGATTCGACTACCGCATTGATGTTAACGTTACAAAATAATGCAATTTTTTTTCTGATATCAGGGCTAATGTGGTGTTCTGTTCTACAAACCAATATATCTGGCTGTATTCCGTATTCCAATAAAGCTTTAACGGAGTGTTGTGTTGGTTTAGTTTTTAATTCACCTGCAGCAGCTAAATAAGGAACCAGTGTTAAGTGAATAACAATGGCATTGGAGCTGCCTTCTTCCCACTTAAACTGACGAACAGCTTCGATAAATGGTAGAGATTCAATATCACCAACGGTACCACCAAGTTCGGTAATTACAATGTCGTATTCACCGCTATCGCCCAAAATGCGCATGTTGCGTTTAATCTCGTCGGTAATATGTGGAACAACCTGCACCGTTTTACCTAAATATTCACCTTTACGCTCTTTGCTAATTACGTTTTGATAAATGCGGCCAGTAGTAATGTTATTTGCCTGTGAAGTTGGAACGTTAAGGAAACGCTCATAATGACCAAGATCCAAATCGGTTTCAGCACCATCTTCAGTAACAAAACATTCGCCATGTTCGTATGGATTTAAAGTTCCTGGATCGATATTAATGTACGGATCGAATTTTTGGATGGTTACACGGTAGCCACGTGCCTGTAAAAGTTTAGCTAAAGATGCGGAAATGATGCCCTTACCTAAAGAGGAAGTTACACCGCCCGTAACAAAAATATACTTTGTCATGATTGATAATTTGTGGAATTAAGCAAGGGTTTTGAGCCTGTTTAATTGTTTTTGTACGGGATACAAAGGTACAAAAAATTATCACTCGATTAGGTTTTGCATGAATATTTTTTAATGGTTTTATATGCTTGATATTGACTGTTTTAGGCGGAATGCCTTTTAAAGTATCAGCGTATAAAGTTCTTTTTTAATGTCTGCTATCTTTCTGGGATTCTTTTTATCATCATAACGGGTATAGAGGTCGACCATTTTTTTGAAATCTTTTTCCGTATCGGTTCTCTTTCCTTTTGCCGGAGGTGCGATGTTTAAGATCGGAACATTTTTCGCTTCAACCTTGGTGGCAAACCAGGTGGTGTTGTAACGTGGTATGGCCAAACCCAATATCATTCCTGGTAAACCGGTAAATCCCTCCGGACCACCTTTTAATAAAATCTCATCAGTATAAAAGGCCACTACAGTAACAGAATCGTTTATTACGGTTGTCGCTTTACGGCATTCGTAACCAGCAATCTGGCGCACATCATGCATAATTTTCCATTGGAGATGGGGGATTGTGTCTTTTAAAATGAAATCTTCGCCATTTATCGGTTTTCTGATTACCCTTGTTTTTTTGCTAAAATCGGTATACATTTCATTGGTATTCTCACCAGCAATAAAGAAGAAATTATTATCGTTTAAGGTCTCCTTCGGTTTAACTTTATAAATGGAGCTACTGTCGTTAAAACTATAATCCCAGCTTGAAGTCCTGTATTTGCTCATTTTATCTTTAGCATCGTCAGACATCCAATCGTTTTCTGCCAATTGCTGCTTTTGGTTTATCTTTTTCTCAAATGTTATTTTTGCACTTCTGATGAAAACAGTTTGTGCCCTGATTATGGTAACTGCAAAAAATAAAATTATGCTTAATCCTAAATGTTTCATCTGATGTTATTTTTTGTCTTGTTTAACAAAGTTTCCGGTTAAATTATAGGTGACACCGATCAGGACATACCTTGGAATAAAACTGTTGGTGTTCTCACTAATACTGTTGCCGCCAACGTATCGATTGTAACCGATCCTTTCAGCTAAAATATCTGAAATCGCTACTTTTAATTCCAGTTCCTGGGCTTTAAGCATCTTCTTTGATAAATAGGCGTTCCAGATAGCAACATTTACCGGCCTGCTGAATGAAGTGTTGGCAGGCTGGTATGATAATGATATTGAGGTATTGAATTCGGTATTGTATGGCAGTTGTATAGTACCGGAAATTTCATGGTTATGGTAAAAGTTTTTACCATTATTTATGGAGCCGATGGATGAGCGGCTGTTTGAAAAGGTAAAGGATGGATCGTACTGAACTTGAAGTTTATCGCTGTAATAACTGAAACGAGGACGTAAACTGATACTGTTGTTTACATTTTCATTCAGTTTATTGTTTAAAATAGAAACCGAGTTTGAATGGTTATAACTGGCATTTAAGCCTGTACTAAAATTAATTTTGCTGAAACTTTTATTAAAACTTGCGCCAGCGTAAAAATTGTTATTGCCATTCAGATTGATGTAACTGCTTGTGGTTTTATTTACCTCGTCTACTGTACTCGTGCTCACCACTGCATTTTTGGTAAAACTGTAGCCCCCATACACGTATGCATACATTTGCGATTTTTGCTGGTAGGTGTTTAAATTAAAGCCAAAATTATTGTTGAATGATGGTTTTAAATTTGGATTACCTTTTATTTCGTAAAGTGGATTGTTTATTTGCCTGATGGGTTGTAGTTGATCTAAGCTGGGCTGTCGCGTATTTCCGTTATAGTTTAAGGATACACTTGTATTTTTACCGAGTTTATAGTTGAAGTTACTCTGTGGTGCCCAGTTTAAATAATTGCGGTCAAATTTGTTGCTGCGGTCTAAATCATTCAGCTCGAATGTTGTTTGTGTAGCCTCTGCACCGCCAGATAAAGTAAATTTCTTTGCCCGATATTGTAATATCACCTTGCCTATATTCGAAAAATTATTAAAATCGAAATTATTACTTAACGAATCGATCCGTTTATTAATTAATGACTTATCGAAAACCAGTTTATGGCTATTGGAGTTCACCGTTTTAAAGCTATATGCGGTTTGCAAGGATAATTGTTTATTTATGGGTTCGGTATACGATATTCTTGCGCCAAGTGAAGTTTCCCTGCCCGAGTTATCATTGAGGAAGTCCTGGGTGATCGGCGGCCCTTTAGATACACCATTGTCATCATAATAATTGGTAACACTTTTACTGTTTCCGAGACTGGTGCCATTTTTGGTTTCTGGTTGTAAATCGATAGACAGCGTTCTTCCTTTTTTGGTAAACTTTTTCGAATAATTGATATTGCCGTTAAACAGATTGTCAACTCCGTTACTGTTGTTTGTTTGATCACTGTTGTTTACAAAAAATCCTACGCCGTTTTTGGTTTCGTTAGTGCTTTTGTATTCATTACTGTTTTTGTTTTTGCTCGCAGCAAATGATATTTTTAATGTAGACAGTGAGTCTATCTTAACATCAACACTTCCTTTTAAACCTTGGCCCGAACTCTTAGTTTCGCTGTTTGCACTGCCGGAACTAAAGAAATTTGTTCCATTTGGCAATAGTGATTGGTTTTTAGAGGTTGTTCTATCTATAACATCCCGATTGTTACCTTTATAATTGAGTTTCAGACCTACTTTATTTTCATTCCATTTATCGGAGAAATGTGCACCATAACTGGTGATATCAGGCAAGCCGTTTGTTGGCGAGAAACCATCATCATCTCGATTGCCGTACATAATCATAACGGTACTGCCATCATCACCAACTTCAATTACATCATAATCATTTCCTTTTAATCTGCTCATGGCTTCACTTGCTTTTGAATCCTGGTTGGTATTAGAGTTAAATCCAAATACTGCAGCTTTTAATTTACTTTTGTAGATGCCAGCCATGCCCCCAACGTTTTTAAAATGATTTAAATCACTGTTGGCATCCAGAGTACTCAGATAGCCATTTTTAGCATTCTCCTTGAGTTTAATATTCATCACCTTCTCCTTGGCATCACCCTCTTTTATACCCGATAATTCTTCCTCTTTGGTTTTTTTGTCGTAAACCTGAACTTCACTAACTGCATTAGCCTTTAGGTATTTCTGGGCCAGAAGCGGATCATCGCCAAAAAACTCTTCTCCATCAACCAAAAGCGTATTTACGTCTTTTCCACCTGCTTTTATTGCACCATTTTTATCTACCTCAATTCCGGGTAATCGCCTTAACAGATCCTGTAAGTTGGCATGTGGCTTAACCGCAAAGCTGTCTGCCTGGTAGGTTATCGTGTCGCCTTTCATGCTAATGGCCTGTTTTTGTGCCTTAATTGTCACCTCATTCAAAAGTGTAGCTTTGCTATCCATCGCGATATTACCCAGGTTAAATTTAGATGAATCTGACAACTGGATGTCTCTGATATAATCGGCCATTTTAGGAAAGGTGATGACTAAAGTATAATTGCCTTTTTTTAGGTTCAATAATTCGAATTCACCGTTGGCTTTGGTCCGCGTATCTTTAACTAAAACGGAATCTTTGCCTGATATCAGCAGGATAGAACTGTTTTGTAATTTTTTCTTCTCAACCGTATCAACAACGACGCCTTTTATGCTTGCTTTTTGTGCGAGTGCTGGAAAAAATAGTAGTGAAAAAATAAAAACCGGGAAGAGTTGCTTGAGCATGTATGTTTTAGAGAAACGTTAAATAATCTGTGTTTGGTTATGTGCTCTAAAATACAACTATTTGTTTAGTTTATGAATAAATGTTAAAATATTTTTTTATAGTGGAAAGAGGAGGGAAAGCTTAATGTACAGAATGATGGCATTTTATTTCCCTGCTGCCAAAATCAATTTTTTGATGAGTACAATCTGTCCTAAATGGTAATAACTGTGTTCAATTACAGCTTCTATATTCCTTAGGTAAGTGCCATACTTTTCGTTTACAAATATCTCGTCTAACTTTTTATCTGGCATTTTTTCTACTGCGATAGCAAAAACTGAAGCATTGTCAAATAATTCAGAAGCTAATTTATTCCAATCAGCTTCTGAATGTATAGGTGGAAGATTATAACTGTACTGGTCTTTAATTTCTAAAGGTCCACCATTAAATACAGTTAAAATTCCGGCTAAATAATAATTGATATGATAAGTTAGGGCAGCAATGGTATTTAAATTTTCTACCTGATGGATGGCCTGTTGCCAGGTAATTTTTTCTAACTGATTTCTATAATTGGTATTGGCTATCCAATAGCCATTTAAAAAAATCTCTTTTAAGCGATTTGCTATAAACCAGATTTTTTCATAAGAAAGATTCCTTAAGCAAATTCGTTATGGCTTTTTTCAGCAAGTTCGAGTACCTCATCTGCTAAATAATCAGTTAAACCAACCGATGCGCTGGTTTGGATCAATCGCTGTTTTAAAAATTGAGGCAAATCATTAAGCGATTTATCGTCGTCAAGGATAATGAAATCCTCATTATTATCTTGTGATTTAAACCAGTTTAGGATTTCACTCTTTCTGTTCACTAAATCGATGTTATCTGGAAGGCGGCCAATTTTCCTTAAACTGATATTTCTTGTTTTAAAAATATCGAGCCATTGATTCAAACTGTACTTAAACTTGTGCGAAGTGGTAAGAACAATTTCAAAATCATGATTATAGAGGATTTTATTTAGTGCTTTAACTGCTTTGGATTAAACTCAACAAAGCCATCTGCTAAAATCTCTGGTCTTCTCCATGAGTTAGCAGGTACCATTACTCCGTCTATGTCTAATAATAAAAACATAATACAAATTTACGTTTTATTTTGTCAATTCGAATATTTTTTCTAGCGATATATTGTTAAAATTTGCGTCTAACTCATTCATTCTCTTGATCTTTAACTCAGTGTCCCATTCTTCATCAACGAATTCTACTTTGTGCCATTCACATAGATTTGTTGCGCTGGTTTTACATGATGGTACCCTGCCTAGATCAATATCTGCCAATATCGAACTAATTAACGGTGATGACCATCTATTATAAAGTTATCACTTACCTTAATGTCATCAAATTTAATTCCGTTAATCATCTTTTTATACATCCGGTTAATTACCGGTATCGAAAGTTTGGTATGCGTTGAAAGTAAGTCAATCCTTTTTAACTTTAAATTTTCAGAAATAATTTCGCTATTGATATCCCCCATATTATTCTTTTTATAAATTTCATGGGATGTTTTTAGTGCTTAGCTAGCATCAAAATATGATGTCTGATTTATAGATAAAACATTATCGAACTAAGCAGAAAATAAGAATAGATTTTAGCGCAACTATATATATATGTTACCCCTTCAAATAAATATAGTAATTAATTTTATGATTAGGAAATAGCTTAGCAACAATTATAATAAATTTTCACCTTCTGCTCTTTTTCGCTCCAGGCAATATAGATGTTATTCTCTTTGCCTAAACGGTATTTAAAGCCGTTTAAACCTGATTTTTTTAGTTCCTCATAAAGGGCTTTATCGGGGGTATATTTATCAGCTTTATCTTCCGGCATTACTGCTGGCTCCAGAAAATTATCATCACTGAAAAAGTCGTCTGCAATGGTTTTTAAGAAAATAACCTGGTCTTTCTCTTTCGAAAGGTCAACATTTGGGTCGGTATTGTTAACCAATTCTGTTCCCTTGATTTTAGCATTGTAAATCTCTTTTCCATCAGCATTTTTTATCGTGAAATTCAACACCATTTCTTCGGGTTTTCTGCCGGTGAGTTCTATCTTAAAAGTGTCTAAACGTTTTAAATTAGAAAAAGATTTAGCCAGGCTTTGGTTCACATTTTTAAACTCAATGGCATTGGTCTCTTTTTTGCCATTCGAATTACAGGCAACAAGTGCTAAAAGACAGATAGCAAGAAAGAGCGACGTGTTTCTCATATTTCAAAATTACAAATTTTATCATGTGGTTTAAAATTAAAAGGAGTGACCACCCGATAACTACAATTGTAAATCGAAATATCCATTAGGCAATTTGCTGTTTAAATTATGCTGAACAATAAAATAGTTTCCATAGCCTAACAATAATGAAGAGTGTTTGCTTTGTTACAGGTAAACTAAAATATTAGCGATACCACTAAAGGTATTGGATCGGATCGTTTTTGTTATTATATTTGCGTAACTGATTACGTAATTTATGTTATGAATTTTTTTGAAGAAGTAGGCAAAGTAGCTATTGGCAGCAGGTTAAGAATGTTGACTGATAAGGTGACTGAAGATGCCGCAAAAATTTATAAGTTGTATGATATTGACATGCAGCCCAAGTGGTTTCCTGTATTTTATGCTTTAGTACAGGAAAAAGAAAAAACAATTACCGAACTGGCTAGAGATATTGGCCATTCTCACCCATCAGTCAGCAAAATCATCAGTGAGATGCTGAAAAAAGGTTATGTTAAAGAAAGTAAAGACAAAGCTGACGGTCGTAGAAATGTAGTGAGCCTTTCTAAAAAAGGAGTGGAGATCTCTAAAGAAATAAAAGATCAGCTCATTGATGTAAATGCCGCTATTGAAGAGATCTCGGCACAAGCGCAGCATAAACTTTGGGAAGCAATAGGCGAATGGGAATTTTTACTGGAGCAAAAAAACTTGTTAAGAAGGGTAATCGAAAAGAAAAAGGAAAGAGATAGTTTAAAGGTTGAAATTGTAGATTACCTTCCCAAATACCAGGAAATATTCAGATCGCTGAATGTAGAATGGATTTCACAATATTTTACCATGGAAGAATCTGATTATAAAGCTTTGGATGATCCTCAAGGCTATATTTTAGATCATGGAGGTTTTATTCTTGTTGCGCTTTACGAAGGTGACCCCTTAGGCGTTTGTGCATTAATTAAGATGGATGATGACGAATATGATTTTGAACTGGCCAAAATGGCCGTATCGCCAAAAGCCCAGGGAAAAAATGTTGGGTTTTTACTGGCGAGTGCCATTGTTGAAAAAGCCAGGTCATTAGGTGCCTCTAAAATTTATTTAGAAAGCAATACCATTTTAAAACCAGCCATAAATCTTTATCACAAATTGGGTTTTAAAAAAGTGGCAGGTAAGCCTACTCCTTACGCACGATGTAATATCCAGATGGAACTAGTGCTTTAGTTTGGAGTAGGGCGTTAAGCGTTTGGAGTAATTACTAGCGATGATTTAACTATAAATCAATCTATAAATGAAGGGCTAATGAACTTCAATAACCTTAGTCGTGCTTCAGTGCCTCCAATAGATTATTTAATTTCAATAAGTCTTCAGGGGTATCAATAGCAACAGTTTCAAGGTCGGTAACTTTGGTTTGGATATAAAATCCATTTTCAATCCATCGCAGCTGTTCCAAACTTTCGGCAATCTCTAAAGAAGATGGAGGAAGTTTGGTAATGGCTTTTAACGACTCCGTGCGGTAACCGTAAATCCCGATGTGTTTATAAAACTGGTGTTTCTCTGCCCATACACCCGGTTCACCATTTCTGATAAAAGGAATTGGACTACGACTAAAATACATCGCCCGGCCATTCACATCAATCACCACTTTAGGGCTATTGGGGTTGTATATACTTTCCTGACTTTGAATAGATTTGATTAATGTTGCTAACTGTACTTTTTCTTCAATAAAACAGCTTGCCAATAAATCGATCTGGGCAGGTTCGATAAAAGGTTCATCGCCCTGGATATTGATCACGATATCGTATCCCGTTAAAGTTTCAATCACTTCTGCGCACCTGTCCGTTCCGCTTTGGTGATTAGAGGAGGTAAAGATAAATTCTCCACCAAACCTGGTCACTTCATCTGCAATCCGTACATCATCGGTGGCAATTACTACTTTTGATAAGCTTTCGGCTTTCGATGCTTGCTCATAAACCCTTTGGATCATGGTTTTTCCGGCAATATCTACCAAAGGTTTTCCAGGAAAGCGGGTAGAGGCATATCGCGCCGGAATAATGCCTATAACCCCTAAATCTCCAAGTGGGAACTTTAAATTTTTATCGATCATATATTGTTGCGATAGAATTGATAAAAAACAAATATAAAGATCAATGCAATAATAATAAAAGATACAGGATGAGCGAAATTAAATGTCCAGCCCAGCAATTTTACACGCTTTGGAACAATTAACCTTGAATCTTTCTTATTGAAATAAAAAGTACCCCATTTCCAATTTTCCGGATTTTCATGCTCGAAATCTTTTTGCATATTTATCGCATTAAATATTTAAACCATTTATTATGAATTCAACTCCCCTTTAGGGGCTGGGGGTTAAAACAGTCCGTTAATCTCTGCCTCTATGGATTGGATTACTGTTCCTAAATCTTCCGGATTATTGGTGAAATCTAATTTATCCTTATCTAAAATTAATAATTTTCCGAGTTTATATCCCTTAATCCAGGCTTCGTATTTTTCGTTTAGTTTAGAAAGGTAATCGATACGGATACCGGCTTCGTATTCACGACCACGGCGCTGAATATTGTTAACCAATGTAGGTACCGATGCACGCAGGTAAACCAATAAATCTGGTGGTTTAATAAAAGAGGTAATATTGTCAAAGATAGCCCTGTAATTATCGTGATCGCGGGTGGTCATTAAGGCCATATCGTGGAGGTTCTCTGCAAAAATATGTGCATCCTCGTAAATGGTTCTGTCCTGGATTACATTGCGTTTATTAACCTCAATATCAGTGATTTGCTGAAAGCGGCTGTTCAGGAAATAAATCTGAAGATTAAAGCTCCATCGTTTCATGTCGCTGTAAAAATCTTCCAGATAAGGGTTATTGTCCACAGCTTCGTATAAAGCTTCCCATCCATAATTCTTAGCCAATAAGCCTGTTAAGGTAGTTTTACCGGCACCTATATTTCCTACAATTGCTATGTGCATATTTTTTTTCGTTTTGCGGTGAGCGTTTTGTGTAAGGCGATTATAGCGCCAACCGCCAGCCGCTTACCGTAATATTAATTAAAAACTTTTAAACCCGATTAAACTGCGAACCTCTCTGATGGTTTTTTGAGCACTTTCACGAGCCTTTAATGCACCATGTTTAGCTACTTGCCTTAAATAAGAATCATCTTTGGCAATGTCCTGAATGCGCTCACGCATTGGTTCGGTAGCAATGATCATGTCTTCTGCCAGTTGTTTTTTGAAATCACCATAACGAATCTGCATTTTGTTGTACAGGTCGTCAAAATGCTGATGAGTATCTACACTCGATACAACTTTCATTAAATCGAAAAGATTCTGAATTGGTTCAGGTTTTGGTTGGTTTTCTTCCGTCGGACCACCATCACTAACCGCCCTCATTACTTTTTTACGAATGGTTTCAGGATCATCAGACAGGTATACAGCATTGGCTTCGCCTTCTGATTTGCCCATTTTGCCTTTTCCATCTAAGCCTGGTACTTTAACCAGTTTATCAGAGTAGCTAAAAGCGTATGGTTCAGGGAAATATTCTGTATTATACAATCTGTTGAAACGGTTTCCGAAAGTACGGGCCATCTCTAAATGTTGTTCCTGATCTTTTCCAACAGGTACTTTGGTTGCCTTATGGATTAAAATATCGGCTGCCATTAATACCGGATAGGTTAATAAACCTGCATTTACGTTATCGGGGTTGGCACGTACTTTATCTTTAAAAGAAGTACTACGCTCTAATTCACCCATATAAGCGTTCATATTTAGGTATAAATATAGCTCCGCAATTTCGGGAACATCACTTTGTATATAAATGGTGCTATTTTCTGGATCGATTCCACTTGCCAGATACTCAACCAAAACATGTTTAATATTTCCATGTAAATCGGCTGGAGTTGGATGTGTAGTTAAAGAATGTAAATCGGCGATAAAAAAGTAGCAGTTATATTCGTTCTGCATTTGAACAAAATTTTTAACTGCACCATAATAATTACCCAAATGTAATTTTCCTGTTGAGCGGATGCCGCTCACCACTGTTTCTTTCATAATGGCACGAAATTAAAAATAAAATACAAGCAAATCATAATCGCCTTGATTTTAATGATAAGATTTTTAGTGTAGTCGTCCTCTCGACCGTAGCGCAGCGTAGAGATTTGCATATTAGATCCCTCTAATGGTTGGTGTCTCACCGACCACATGAATTTATTTAATAGATTTGCAAATGAAAGTCAGTATTTCATTGGAGGCTTCAGCCCTTCTTTCCGTTGCAAGTCCTCGCTTCGCTGTGGGCTTTACACTTCAATAAGGTTTATAAACAAAGGTTTCTGCAAGCATTGAGCAGTTTTAACCTGCAGCATCATCTAATCCAGAGTCCTCATCAAGCGGTCGTCATCTCGATCGCAGCGCAGCGTAGTGGAGAGATCTGTGAATTGGCTGTTTCTCACCGCAATCTTCATCTTTAGTTTGAAATATCAAACTATTTTATATTTTTGGTATAGCTATGATCAACTTTCTAAGGCAATTACACCGGGTTTGGTTTCTATTCTGGATATTGTTTTTTTTCGCCCTCTTTTATCCCTTTTACTACATTACTTCACGTAATGAAAAATATTACGGTATTTTAAACTTTTTCCGTAAAGCAAATAGTTTTTTATGCAGCCTGTTTTCGGGCGTTTTTTTTCGCTACCAATACGAAGAAAAGCTTAGTCCAAAACAAACTTATATTTATTGTGCCAACCATACCTCTAATCTGGATATTATGATTTTTTGCATCATGGGGCATGGTAAATTCCATTTTATGGGAAAAGATGAGTTATTGAATAATCCTGTATTAGGCATTTTTTTTAAAACCATCGATATTTCTGTAAACCGCGACAGTAAGATTTCTGCTTTTAAAGCATTTAAAAAAGCTGGCGAAAACCTTGAAAAGGGGATGAGTCTGGTCATTTTTCCAGAGGGTAAAATTGATGACCATTATCCACCGAAGTTAGGCGAATTTAAAAATGGTCCGTTTCGTTTAGCCATTGATAAAAATATTCCTCTGGTACCTGTGAGTATTACCAATATTTGGAAAATTAATTGGGATGATGGTGCAAAGTATGGAAGTAAGCCGGGAATTTGCGATATTTACGTTCACAAACCCATAAACACCTCAACTTTGGCTGATGTTGATTCTGATGTATTGAAAGAAAGGGTTCACAGTTTGATTGAGAGCAAGTTAATTTAGAATATGAATTTAGACGCAAAAACCATCCATAAAATAGCCGATCTGGCCCGAATTCATATTGATGAAAAGCAGGTGGATACACTGATTCCTGAAATGAACAAAATTTTATCATTCATGGAAAAGTTAAATGAATTGGATACTTCGAATGTAAAACCTTTGGTTTATATGAACGAATCGGTAAATGTTTGGAGGGAAGATGTAGTTAAGCAGGAAATAACTACAGCTGATGGTCTGAAAAATGCAGCAAAGCATAGTAACCAATTTTTTATGGTCCCAAAAATTATTGAAAAGTAATGGTTTAATCGTCATGCTAGCCTGTAGCGCAGCGGAAAGCTACGCAGTAAATTAATTCAGCAATTTTAAACCTAACATTTGTGCAGTAATTTTATCCCTCTTGTAACATCTTACCCTTTACGCTTGTCTAAAAAAGAAAAAACATGGAGAAACCACTCATCACTATAAAAGAAATTGGCCGTAAATATGTTATTGGATCTGAAGTGATTCACGCTTTAAAATCAGTTTCTTTAGATATTAATAAAGGCGAATTCGTAGCATTGATGGGCCCATCTGGTTCTGGTAAATCAACCCTGATGAATATTTTAGGCTGTTTGGATACGCCATCAAGCGGAACATATATTTTAAATGGAACGAATGTAAGTCAAATGAGTGATGATGCCTTGGCAGAAGTACGCAACCAGGAAATTGGCTTCGTTTTCCAAACTTTTAACTTATTGCCACGATCAACTTCTCTTGATAACGTTGCTTTACCTTTAATTTATGCCGGAACAAGTAAAAAGGATCGGGATGCGAGGGCAGCTAAAGCATTGGAAAATGTTGGTTTAGGCAATCGTATGGATCATAAACCCAATGAACTTTCAGGTGGTCAACGTCAGCGTGTGGCAGTGGCCAGGGCTTTAATCAATAATCCTTCTATTATTCTGGCCGATGAGCCTACCGGTAACTTAGATACCAAAACATCAATAGAAATTATGGGACTGCTTGAAGAAATTCACAGTAAAGGCAATACCATTATTTTGGTTACGCATGAGGAAGATATTGCGCAGCATGCCCACCGCATTGTACGTATGCGCGATGGTTTGATTGAAAATGATTATTTAAACACTGATATAAAAAATGTATCTCCACGCTTGCAGGCCTTGAAAGATAACGGCAGCGATTGGGAGAAAATAAACTAGCACAAAGGTTAAAGGCTTAGGGCGTAAGGTTTAAGGCTTTTAAAACCCTATACCTTAAACCTTTTGCCTTTAACCTTTCTAAATGAAAATCTACACTAAAACTGGCGATAAGGGCCAAACATCACTTATTGGTGGTACGCGTGTACCTAAATATCATTTACGTATCGAAACCTATGGTACTGTTGACGAGTTAAATTCGCACATCGGTTTAATTATGTGTCAGGATATTGAGGCGTACGACCAGAAACTGCTAAAAGAGATTCAGGATAGGTTATTTACCATTGGTTCATCGCTGGCTGCAGACCCGGAAACATCTAAAATGAAGATCCCCGATCTGCACGATACTGATATTACCCTGTTGGAAAATGAGATGGATCTGATGAACGAAAAGTTGCCTGCCCTAAAACATTTTGTGCTACCTGGCGGAAATACTGTTGTTTCTTACTGCCATATTGCACGCTGTGTTTGCAGAAGGGCAGAACGTTTGACAGTCGCGCTTGCAGAAAATAGCTTTGTGGATGAGCGGGTAACAGTTTATCTGAATCGTTTAAGTGATTATTTGTTCGTTTTGGCACGAAAACTGACGGTCTATTTTGAGGCTGAAGAAAACATTTGGATTCCTCGGGTATAATAGTGGAAAAATAAGTTTGTTTTGCTCAAAAATTTTAATATACTTTGCGCAATAATAAGAACAGGAATTTAATTGAATTGACGATATGTATTGGACATTAGAATTAGCATCGCACTTGGAAGACGCACCTTGGCCTGCAACTAAAGACGAATTAATTGATTATGGTATCCGCTCTGGTGCCCCGGTAGAAGTAATTGAAAACTTACAGGCATTAGAGGATGATGGCGAACCTTATGAAACTATTGAGGAAATTTGGCCTGACTATCCAACTAAGGAAGATTTCTTCTTTAACGAGGACGAATACTAGGATTTTAAAACAGATAAAAGAACCTTTCAGTAAAACTGGAAGGTTTTTTTGTTTATTATTTTAATGGTGTAAATCAGTAGGATAAGCAAAATATTTACATTTTTTAAACAAAATCTAAAAGCCGTGTGGTAATAATGCAAAATGTAACATTACTAAAAAAATTAACACTATGGGAAATTTATTGTATTTAGTCGCAGTAGTATTGGTAATACTATGGGTGATCGGATTTGTATTTCATGGCTTCGGCGATGTTGGTGGTATCATCCACGTATTATTGGTAATCGCAGTAATTGCCATCTTATTAAAAGTAATTGGCAGGGCAGCGTAAAAAATATATCGCACCGACATTCATTCGTTCAGAAGTAGGGAACACTTTGAAATAGATGAATTAAAAAAGGAGTTTCATTTTTGGAACTCCTTTTTTTTGCGATCATCATTCTAGTTCCTACAAGTTAAAAATATTGTTATCAATTGGATTGTATCTACTGCATGGTCACGTATTTTTTATATAATAGACCCTGAAATGAATTACCTTTGGTAGACCGCTAAAGTTCTGCTATTAATGACAGATTTAAAAAATCGCCGTCATTTCGACTGAATCGCAGCGAAATGGAAAAATCTTTAACATAGTTCAAAGATTTCTCCACTACGGTCGAAATGACGATACTTTGGAGCTGTTTATCTCCTTAAAATCCACTATTATTTATATTGATTTTTACAAAATAAATTATTCACCGTGGTTAGGGCAAGTGTTTAAAATAACAGCAGAACTTCTCTTTAAGGGTATGCTTTTTCGAACTTAAACTTTAACTCTTCAATAACAGTTCTGCCAGCTCAAGATCAATTGGGTAGGTGATTTTAATATTTCCTCTTTCTCCTTCAATGATATTAATCTCATACCCGATAGATTCTACCACACTTGCATCGTCGGTGAAATGAGCTTTAAACTCCTGGTTGTAGGCTTCTTTAAGAATATGATGACTAAAAGTTTGAGGTGTTTGAACCAGAAAGATTTCATCACGATTTAATGCCGTTGTTTTGTCGTTTCTAAGCAAGCGTACGCTATCGCTGGATTGTACTGCGGCAATAACATTTCCCTGTAGTTCTGCTGCTTTAAAACACGTGTCTATAAGAGATTTGGAAATGAGTGGACGAACAGCATCGTGAATGGCAACATAACTTTCCTCTTCAATAGCGGAGATTGCATTTTTTACAGAGTAAAAACGCTCTGTTCCGCCGTCGATAACCTGATGCGGGATGTGGAAATTAAATTCTTCGCATAATCTGGCCCAGTAAGCCTGTTGATCTTTGTTTAGAACTAATAAAATTTTAGGTTGAGTATCGCTTTGTGCAAAAGCTTTTATCGTATGCATTAAAACCGGAAGGTTTTTGAGCAGTAGAAATTGTTTTGGGGTTTCTGTTTGCATCCGATTGCCAGAACCGCCTGCTACAATTATAGCGTAGTATTTCATGTTTGAGCGTTTAGGGTCTGGCGTTTAGCGCTAAACCGCCAAACGCCAACCGCAAAACTTATATAATTAGCATGGCATCGCCATAGCTGTAAAATTTATATTTTTCTTTTACTGCAACTTCGTAAGCATTCATTACATTTTCATATCCGCCAAATGCACTAACCATCATCAATAAAGTAGATTCCGGGGTGTGGAAATTTGTAATCATTGAGTTAGCAATACTAAAGTCATAAGGAGGGAAGATGAACTTACTGGTCCAGTCGTTAGCTGCTTTTAAGGTTCTGTTAGCAGAAACAGCCGATTCGATAGCACGCATTGAAGTTGTTCCTACCGCACATATTTTTCTTTTCTCCTCTAAAGCTTTGTTTACAATGTTCGCATCTTTTGGTTCGATGATAAACTGCTCTGAATCCATTTTATGTTTGGTCAGGTCTTCAACCTCAACCGTTCTGAAAGTTCCTAAACCAACATGCAAAGTTACTTCTGCAAATTCTACACCTTTAAGCTCAAGGCGTTTCATTAGCTCACGACTAAAGTGTAAACCAGCAGTTGGAGCTGCTACTGCACCCTCGTGTTTAGCGAAAATAGTTTGATAACGTTCTTTATCCTCGGCGGTAGCTTTACGTTTAATATACTTAGGAAGAGGAGTTTCACCTAAAATTTCAACGTTTTTTCTGAATTCTTCGTCAGTTCCTTCAAATAAGAAACGGATAGTACGACCACGTGATGTGGTATTATCTACAACCTCGGCAACCAATAAATCGTCGTCGCCAAAATATAATTTATTGCCTACGCGGATTTTACGTGCCGGATCTACTAAAACATCCCATAAACGTAATTCCTTGTTTAATTCACGTAGTAAGAAAACCTCGATGGTTGCACCGGTTTTTTCTTTATTACCATATAAACGGGCTGGGAAAACCTTGGTGTTGTTTAATATCATTACGTCTTTGTCATCGAAATAACCTAAAACGTCTTTGAAAATTTTATGTTCAATTTTACCGCTGTCTTTGTGTAAAACCATCAGGCGAGCTTCATCGCGTTGTTCTGCCGGATTGTTGGCAACTAATGATTCAGGTAAGTTGAATTTGAATTGTGATAATTTCATTCTTGATGAATTTTTTGAGGTGCAAAAATACGAATTTAATTTTTCTTTTTCGTATTTTATCAAACGTAATTTGTGTATATTATGTTTTGAACATTTTAAATCAAATAATACAGTGCGATTAATGCATTGTAGACGTAAAATTAATTAGTTTTGAAGATAAGCTGTAACCTTTTGAGAGGCTTTGCATCTAACCTTTAATTATGATAATCTTTAGGCTAATAGGCGAGAGTTTCCGTTTTGCATTTGATGCATTGCGCCAGAATAAATTACGCACCATGTTATCGCTTTTGGCTATAACAATTGGCATTTTTACCATTATTGCCGTATTTTCTGCAGTAGATACCTTTCGTGGTAAATTGCAGGCCAGTGTAGATAAATTAGGTTCTAACACCATTTATGTTCAAAAATGGCCCTGGAGTTTTGGCGATAATTACCCATGGTGGAAATATATGAACCGTCCTCAGCCTTCGTTGCGCGATTTTGAAGCCCTGCGGGAACGAATTGAAAATGCACAAGGCGTTACCTTCGAAATATCGACCAGCGATAGAACCATCAAATATAGAAGTAGTTCGGTTGAAGGGATTTCAGTATGGGCGGCGTCTCACGATTTTAATAAAACCTGGAATTTTGAGCTTCAGGATGGCCGGTATTTTACTGAAAATGAAAGTAAAAACGGATCACCGGTTTGTATTTTAGGTTCTGATATTGCCGATGGACTTTTTGATGGAGATGCTGCGGTAGGTAAACAGGTTCAGATTTTAGGAAGAAGATTGACTGTTGTAGGCGTTTTTAAAAAAGAAGGGGAAGACATGTTGGGTACTTCTCTTGATAAAAATGTAAATATTCCGATTGCTTTTGCAAAAGGTATTTTAGATATCCAGAGTGAACGTTATGGTCCACAAATTACCGTTCGTGGTAAGGATAATGTAAGCTTAGAAGAAGTTGAAAGCGAATTAAAAGGCTTAATGCGTTCCATCCATAGAATTAAACCAGGCCAGGAAGAAGATTTTGCATTAAATAAAACTACCATTATTTCCAACCAGTTAGATTCGATGTTTAAAATGGTAAATATTGCCGGTTGGGTTATTGGCGGGTTTTCTATTTTGGTTGGTGGTTTTAGTATCGCCAATATCATGTTTGTATCTGTTAAAGAACGTACCAATATTATCGGTATCCAGAAATCATTGGGCGCTAAAAATTATTTTATCCTGCTTCAATTCATTTTCGAATCCATCTCGCTATGTATTTTAGGTGGTTTGCTGGGTTTGTTACTGGTCTTTCTACTCGCGCTGGGGATTGGTGCAGCCACAGATTTCCATATTATATTGGGCTTGAATAATATTGCCTTAGGTATTGGAATATCGATCATTATTGGCACTATCTCTGGTTTTTGGCCGGCATATTCAGCATCAAGATTAGATCCTGTAGAGGCGATTAGAAGTTAATTCAGTTGGCAGTTTTTAGTTCGCAATTTACAGTTATCTGCACTTACCGTAGTGAATAAACCTTATTGAAGCGGAAGCTCGTAGCATAGCGAGGAATATAACGGAAAGAAGGACTGGATTCTCCGATGGGATGCTTGCTTTCATTTTCAAAGTATAAAGAAATACTCTTATGAGGTCTGAATTAAATAAGAAGATTTCTGGCGATAAAATCGCCTTTCTCATTAATCCTCGTTACAAACGAGGACTATAGTAGTTGACAGTTTTTAGTTTTCAGTTGCAATGCCCATTGTTCATAAACCTTATTGCAGTGGAAAGCCCACAGCGTTGGACTTGCAACGGAAAGAAGGGCTGAAACCTCCGATGAAATGCTGGCTTTCATTTTCAAATCAAAAATATTATTCTAGTGGCCAGTGAGGAACCAAACACAAAGGGATTTGTTGTTATAGATCTCTCCACTACGCTGTGCTCCTGTCGAGATGACGGCCTTGAGATGGGGAATGCATTCAAGATGATGATCATACTATAGAAAATAAAACCCCTCGCTAAATTTAATAACGAGGGGTTTTTATTATATTAAGTCAACTGAAAATAGCCAATTGCAAAAGACTAGGCTAATTTACCTAAAGCTTCTTTAATTCTTCTTAATGCTTCAACTAAACTTTCGTCAGATGCTGCATAAGATAAACGGATATAGTTATTGTTTCCAAACGAATCGCCACCAACGGTTGCTACGTGACCAACATTTAATAAATATAGAGCTAAATCTGATGAGTCTTTAATTACGTTTCCATCTGCATCTTTTTTACCAAAGAAAGAACTGATTTCAGGGAAGAAGTAAAATGCCCCATCAGGAAGATTTGTTTTAACACCTGGAATTTCATTTAACAGATTGTAAACCAATTCTCTACGGCGCAAAAATGCTTCTTTCATTTCTAAAACGCTTGCTAAACCTTGCTCGTAAGCAACAATTCCAGCTCTTTGTGCAATAGAGCATGTTCCGGAAGTTGTTTGTCCTTGCAATTTATCGTTAGCGGCTGCAATTTCTTTATTGGCTGCAATGTAACCTAATCTCCAGCCTGTCATGGCGAAAGCTTTAGAGAAACCGTTAACAATGATTACGCGGTCTTTAATGCTGTCGAATTGAGCAATAGACTCATGTTTATCAACAAAGTTGATGTGTTCATAAATCTCATCAGATAAGATGTAGATATCAGGATGTTTTTCGAAAACGGCAACCAGGGCTGCTAATTCTTCTTTGCTGTAAACTGATCCTGTTGGGTTACAAGGCGAAGAAAACATAAATAATTTCGATTTCGGCGTAATGGCTGCTTCTAATTGTGCAGGAGTAATTTTGAAATCACTTTCGATATCCGTGTCAATAAAAACAGATTTTCCTTCTGCCAGGGTTACCATTTCTGAGTAAGAAACCCAGTAAGGTGTCGGGATAATTACTTCATCCTCCGGATCAATCAAAGTTAGAATAACATTTGATAAAGATTGTTTTGCACCTGTTGAAACAACGATCTGTGAAATATCATAATCCAGGTTGTTTTCTGTTTTTAACTTGTTTACGATTGCCTGGCGCAGGTCTGGATAGCCTGGTACTGGCGAATAACGTGTATAATTTTCGTCTAATGCCTGTTTAGCAGCATTTTTGACGTGATCAGGTGTATTGAAATCGGGTTCACCAACGCTTAAACTAATGATGTTAATACCCTTAGACGCTAATTCGCGGCCAAGTTTGGTCATTTTAAGGGTTGCAGATTCGGAAAGGTTGTTGATTCTTTTGGATAAGGTGCTCATGGTTAATTACTTTGAGCGCAAATATATAAACCAAATATTATTCTGCACTAAAAAAGACATAGTTTTTCTTATTTAATTTATTCGATAAGCGTATTTTTGAAAAAAATATCCTTGTGTCGGTAAAAAAGAAAGCGATAATAATTTCTCTGGTGGTGAGTGTGGTACTGATGCTGGCCAAGTTTGCAGCGTATTTTATTACGGGATCAAACGCAATCTTAACAGATGCCGCGGAGAGTATTGTAAACGTAATAGCGGGCAGTTTCGCCTTTTATAGCATCTATCTGAGTACGCAACCTCGCGACGAAAATCATCCATATGGACATGGAAAAGTTGAATTTTTCTCTGCCTTTGTTGAAGGAATATTGATTTTGATTGCGGGCGTGGTGATTATTTTCAAATCATCGTATAACCTGATTTATCCCCATGTAGTGGGTGAGCTTTTAACCGGAACACTGATCATTGGTATTACGGGCTTGATTAATCTGATTGTTGGCTTGTATCTTGTAAACGTAGGTAAAGATGAACATTCGGTTACTTTGCAGGCTGATGGCAAACATTTATTAACTGATACGTATACAAGCGGAGCGATTGTGATTGGATTAATCTTAATTCAGCTGACAAATATTATTTGGTTGGATAGCTTACTCTCCTTTTTTGTAGGCTTTACATTGTTTATTCTGGTTATAAACTCACCCGTGGTTCGGTAGGTGGTTTAATGGATGAAAGCGATTTTACCCTGGTTGAAGAAGTAGTAGATGTGTTGCAAAAGAACAGGCACAATCCATGGATTGATGTACATAACCTGCGTACGCAGCAATATGGCCCTGAATTTCACATCGATTGCCATGTAACATTGCCTTATTATTTTGACTTAAATAAAGTTCACCGGGAAATATCGCAGATTGATGAATTGATCAATAAAAATGGCGTTCGTAAAGCAGAGCTTTTTATACATGCAGATCCATGTTTGCCCGAATGCTGTAATTATTGCCACATGAGCGAATGTCCGGTAAGGGCAGAGGCCTTTAAAAAAGAAATTGTGTGGACACCTGAAATAGTAATCAAAAATAAAAAGCATTTCGAAAATGAGCTACTTTAATGTTAGGGTTTATGGATTGTTAATTAACCAGCATAATGAGGTTTTGGTAAGTGATGAAGAGGAATACGGTTTTCGTTTCAGTAAGTTTCCGGGGGGTGGATTAGAGCTTGGCGAAGGCTTAATTGATGGATTAAAACGTGAGTTTATGGAAGAGTGTAATGCTGAAATTGAAGTATTGTCTCATTTTTATACCACAGATTTTTTTGAAAAATCTTCATTTAATGATAGCCAGGTGATTAGCGTGTATTATCTCGTTAAAGAAAAAGCTCCCTTGCAGCTGGCCTTTAAGGATACGATTTACGATTTCGATGGATCAGGCGAAATTCTCCAGGCTTTCAGGTGGGTGAAAATTGAAGATTTAAACATCGAAGATATCACCTTTAAAACAGATAAAACTGTAGCTCAGCTTTTAAAAAATCAATATTCAGTTAATTATAATTATGATGCCCGATAATTCCCAAGTTTCCACTTCTTTCTCCGAACTCAATCTAACAGAACGCGATAAAAAGGTAATCTGGCATCCTTATACCCAAATGAAGAATGCGCTACCGCACATCCCGATTGTTAGGGGTGAAGGGGTGTACGTTTTTGATGAGAATGGAAAACGGTATATCGATGCGGTTTCATCCTGGTGGGTGAATATTCATGGCCATTCGCACCCTCACATCGCACAAAAAGTAGCAGAACAGCTCACTGTACTCGAACATGTAATTTTTGCAGGTTTTACACACGAGCCCGCTGTACTACTTGCAGAAAGGCTTTTACCCATATTGCCTGGCAAACAAGATAAAGTTTTTTATACCGATAACGGATCAACAGCAGTAGAGGTAGCCTTAAAAATGTGCCTGCAGTACTGGGACAATAAAGGTACTCCAAAAACGAAGATTTTAGCTTTTAAAAATGCCTATCATGGCGATACCTTCGGCGCTATGTCGGTAAGTGGCCGCAGTATTTTTACAGATGCTTTTAATAGTTTATTATTCGATGTAGAGTTTATCGATCTGCCTGATGAGAGCAATATCTCAAATTTAACCTCTCATATCTCAAATCTTACAAATACCGCTTGTTTTATCTTCGAACCACTAATTTTAGGTTCGGGTGGAATGTTGATGTACGAGGCGAAACACCTTGATGAACTGGTTGCTGCCTGTAAAAAAGCAGGTATCTTGATTATTGCTGATGAGGTAATGACGGGCTTTGGCCGGACAGGCACTTACTTCGCCTGCGAGAAATTAATTCATAAGCCCGACATTATTTGTTTAAGCAAGGGTTTAACCGGCGGAACAATGCCTTTAGGCGTAACTACTTGTACGAACGAGATTTTTGAAGCCTTTTTAAGTGATGATAAATTAAAAACATTATACCACGGACATTCTTTTACTGCTAACCCAATTGCCTGTGTTGCTTCTTTAGCAAGTTTAGATATTTTATTGCAGGCAGAAACACTGGCCAATATTAAAAGGATAGAGGCTAAACATGCTTTGTTTTTACAGGAAATTAAATCGCATCCTAAAGTTAAAGCGGTTAGGCAAACCGGTACCATTATCGCTATTGAGTGGGAAACAGGAAATGAAACTTCTTATTTAAGTAATCTGCGTAATTTGTTGTATGCGTACTTTTTAGATAAGGGGATTATATTAAGACCACTCGGTAATATTATCTATATTCTTCCACCATATATAATCAGCAATGAAGATCTGGATTATATTTATACATCCATAAAATCGGCTTTAGAAGAAGTATAGGTGCTTTTAGATCGTAGCGAGACGCTACGACCAGTATTAGGCTTTAGTTTATTTTTCTTTTAACAAAACTACCCCAAAGGCATTTTGCTCATGTCCATATAAAGGATACTCCATCTTTGACCATCGAGATCAATAAAACCACAGCCATACATCCAGCCATCTTTGTAGCCTGGCTCGCCATAGAGTGTACCACCGGCAGCTACTACTTTTTGAGCAAGGTCATCTACTTCTTCCGGACTTTCTGCATCAAAAGAGAATAGTACTTCGCCGCCATTTCGTTTATCGGCAATACTTGTTCCTGCAAAACCCTCGTACAAAGCTTCTTCGAAAAGCATAATGGCTAAATTACTTTCTCCTACTAAAAAGCAGGCCGAATCTTCGCGGGCGCCATATTGGATATTAAGGGTGAAACCAAGTTGCTTAAAGAATGTTTTAGACTTGTTAATGTCTTTTACCGGAAGGTTTATCCAAAGTGATTTTGTCATAACGTTTTATATTTTGTTGTAAGTAAAGATAGGTAAGGAATAATAGAGTTGTCCTTGCTAAAAGCGAAAAATTACAGGGGTATTTGAGACAATTTAGGCTATTATGATTAGCTTATTTCTTATGGTTAAAGTATTGCTGCAATGTTGTGCGTTATGTGGCGATTCAATAACTTCGTCAAAAGATAAGCAATGAGCTATGAAAGTTGATGAATCCATGGCGTATGATAATACTACAATTTATACAATTTCTGTGGATGTTGCTCTGCGTAATTCAGAATTAAATTTAAAATATAACTATTGGATTGATAGGTAGAAAGATCATTTTTGATTGGAGCTAATCCATCCGACAAGTAATTTTTGTCTGTAAAATAACCCATTCCATAAAATTTCCCGTTTTCTACTACCAGGCAACTAAATTCTTCCTCTTTTCGGCCTTCATCTACCAATGCGAAACTTGGTTGCTGATTCTGAACATCAATTAATGCAGCATTTAGTTTTTTGTTGTAAACGGCTACAGTTTCTATTCCACTGCAGGCGCCAAAACACTGGCCATTTTCGTGCGCATAACATTTTGTAGCTGTTTTTTGTAAATAACAGAGCTTTGCACAAAGCTGGTATTTATTAACCAGTTGATTTAAGAAATTATAACCTTCCAATAAACTGTTAAAACTTTGCAGGGCATTATTGTTCTTCTTATGTTTATCTATTGCTAAACGTAAATAACCGTTTTGATCTTCGAAAACATATAAATCATATTTATGCTCATAACGTTTCATTGCACGGTTATTTTCGGGCCATAAGCGCTTAATTTCATTGGCTTCTAAAATTAAAGCCATGAGTTCGGTGCCGCATGTTACATAGTCTACATGATGGATGGTGCGTAAAAAATCCTGGCGCTGGCGGTTGGGTGTATTACCGGTAAAATGACTGGTTACACGTTTCTTAAGGTCTTTAGCTTTTCCAACATAAATAATTTTGCCTTTGCTGTCCTTAAAATAATATACGCCAGGCTGGCTGGGCAATCTCAAAATAGAAGCTTTATCTAAGTGCGGCGGTAAAACCTGCTCTTTCGATGTTTTCTTCAGCATTTCTGCTATAATGCCTTCCTGATCATACTCCAGTAATAAATTGAATAGGATACTGGTAGCGTCTGCATCTCCTGCTGCCCTGTGCCGGTTCTGAATCGGTATCTGCAAGGCGGTACAAAGTTTCCCTAAACTATAAGATGATTTACCAGGAATTAGTTTTCTGCTTAAGCGTACCGTACAAAGTTTTTTGCATTGTAAATCATATCCTGAGGCTGCCAGATGATGCTTCAAAAAGGAATAATCGAAGTTTACATTGTGTGCTACAAAAACCTTATCGCTTAAGAGTTCATAGATTTGTAAAGCAACGTCATCAAAAGCTGGTGCATCCATCAACATGCCATCATCAATACCGGTAAGTGCGGTAATGTAATCGGGTACAGGCTGTTTAGGATTAATGAGGGTAGTGTAAGATTCAACGATTTTGTTGCCATCATGAATGTTAATAGCAACCTCGGTAATGCCATTTGCTGAGGCATGACCACCAGTGGTTTCGATATCTACAACTGCGTATAACATTAAATTAATTTGAAATACAAATCTATGCTAAAATAATTAGTATAAAAATAATTTTGATTATTTCTTTAGCACAAAAAAAGCGGTTACATATTTAACGTAACCGCTCCCGTATTTTGTATGTAGCTGTTATTTAAGTTTATTGAGCAGTTTGCTTAAATTAGGTTTAATGCCTACAGAGATTGGCACAGTATTAAAAGCCCTGTTCTGGATCTTACTAAAGCCATACATGTAACTGGCCTCTACAAACAAATTAGCGCCACCAATATTGTATTCAATTCCGCCACCACCTTCGGCAATGCCTAAACTATTTGATTTATTATCCTGCGTAACCTGCAAAGTTGATGCATTAACCGCTGCCTGTGGGGTAAGGATAATTCCACCACCTGCACCCGCAAAACCATAAAAGGCCCATTTATTTACAATTTTACGGTAACCCAATGCCACGTTTAATAAATAGGTGGTAGCTCTTCCTTTTTGAAGGGTATAGGTGTATCCCGCATCTGGGGTAATCTGATTAAAAGTAAAGGCATGTAAACTTACTTTGGGGTAAAGAAATAAACCGCCATTGCCTAAACCCAGGTTTAAACCTAATGATGTTGAAAATTTAGGTTTAAAATAATCTGAGGTTTCACCCATTGGGAATGCAAAGCCAATTCCACTCATCGAGTAGAGTTTGTCAGGCCTGTTTTGTGCCATTACTTTGGTTGATACCATGGTAACCAGCAATAGAAGCGATGTTAGTAGTTTTAATTTCATATCTGATTTTTTAATTTTCGGTTAAAGCATCTACTTTTCTTAGTAAATCTGCTATATTAAAAGGTTTTTCTAAATAATCATCGGGTTGGTATTTTTGTGATGTGATGTAGTTCTCATCATATCTCGCCGATGCCATTATAATTGGTATATGCGCTGTTTCAGTATTTAACTTTAATTCTTTAAATACGGCACGGCCATCCATTCCATTTAACATGATATCCAAAATGATCAGATCGGGTCTAAAATCTCTTATCGTTTTAAAAATATACCGTGGGGAAAGTAGTGGATAAACTTTATAATGTTCGGTTTCTAATACTTCCTGGAAAACTTCTAACACATCTGGATCATCATCCACAATCAGCACTCTTTTCAAAACAGATAATCAATTAAACAATAAATAGATTATCCTAATACAAAGTTTTGGACGTAATGTTTTGAATATGTATTAAAATGAATTGGCAATGCTGAAGATGGGCGATTAAAGACTATATAATGTCATCAGGACGGGGTTTTTCTTGTGGCAAATTGTTTTTGATAAAATTCGCGAAAAGTTCTATAAAGATGTCTGAAATGGTAAAAGATATTTCGCCCGAGAGCAGTATTTTATTGTTAAGTACACTTTTGATATGCTGTTTTGCAATCACGACAGAAGGGGTAATCTGAATAAATGCGGAATGCTCTTTTAGCATTTTCAAGGTCTTGGTAAAATTAGATTTCGAACTCAAAAAAGCATTTTTTGTGGTTTTAAACTGGATATCGTCTCCTATTTCTTCAATAGCAATTAACTCATTCAAGTCTATTCTTACCAGGTCGCCGTTTTCTCCATGCAAAGGGATATAAAAGAAATGATCGTCTAAAATGGAAAAAGGATGTTGTGCTTTTTTTCCTGTTGGGTAAAGGTTATTTATCGTTTTGGCTAAATGTAAAATAGAGTAGGGCTTAAGCAAATAGGCATCCGCCTCTACTTTAAAGGCATCAATGGCATACCTTGGGTGCGCAGTAGTAAAAACGAGGTATGTGGTTTTTTGCCTTAACAAGCTTGCAAGTTCGATTCCGGATAATGAGGGCATTTCGATATCCATAAAGATAATATCAACAGGATTAGACGCCGATATCTCTGTCAGGGCCTGGAGCGGTTCAGTGAAAATTTTGATAAGCTCTAAATCAGGCAGCTTTTCCATATATGCCGTCAAGCTCTCTAGCGAATGAGGATCGTCATCAATAGCAATACAACTTATCGACATTTCTTATAGTTTAGTTGATGCAAATTACAATTTCGAGCAGTAAAACGAAAAAAAAACATGTTTACAATGTGTTTTTATGTATTCGGCAAGGAAAAATAGCTTTTTTTTGAGATGATGTATGTTTTAATAATTTTAATTAAAATTATTAAAACAGTTCCTTATTCATCGTATAACCATATTACTTCGAAATATTTGTTTAACGGGCAACAGGTAGAATTAGGGAAAATGTTGAAGCTAAACGCTTGCAGGAAGATAATAGTACAAAAATAAAAGTCGAAATTCAATAAAAAAATATTTAATTACTTGTATCATAATATATTGTATTTTGAAACGTATTAATTTATAGATATATTTAATAACAGAATAGTTATCCTTAATTATTAAAACAATATCACATGGAAAATAGAATCCGCAACCTCAATAGATTAAACGTATCTATCACAAAAAAGGTTATCGAACTGCAGGAACAAGGTTACGACTGTGATTTTCTTTTGCTGGCCAATGGTAGTTTGCAATGTATGCAAACAAATTTAAATTATCCGTTGAGTACAGTAGCTATTAAACAGAGAGAACATGGCTACGATTTATTCAGCCAATCTTATAAAAATGTTCATACCATAGAAACTGGTAACGGTGAAAAAGGTGTGTTACTTACCGAAAAGCTATTTTAACTTACTGTTTTCTGGCCTTCTGATTTATTCATTTAAATGATCATGCTCTCCAAGGTGTGTCTTAATGCCATCTGGTTCGTTTCAATATTTCTTTTAGCAGGGGTATAACCTGAGTCTAACGTGATAAAATTTAAGGAAACTTGTTTTTTTATACACCTTATAGAATCAAAGTGTTTTAACCATTTAGCTCAGCGCCATGGGTCAAGTCTTTCTGTATTCTCTTAAATAAATTTACTGCATGTTTAGAGGATATTTAAACTTATAGAGTATTACATTGCCTATTGCTGTCACACTCAGGGTTAATTAATTGTTTAAAATCAATATGAATGATTTACAATTATTTTTTCTTGTCCTACGCGCAGTCCTGCCTCGGCTCGCCGCCGCCGAAGGGCTCTTGCTTTTTGGCATCAAAAAGAAACAAAAAATGCCGGCTGAAAATTTTTCTTTTGAAGGCACTTCTGTAGCAAGAACAGTGCAGCCCGAAAAATTTGTTAGGCCGGATTTAAGTAGAACGGGGATACTGTGCTATGGCCTAGCTGCATGGAAATGCGAAATTAGTTAAAATGCTGATTAATATAATTTATAAAATAACGTCAATCGTAGCGAATGGTCTTGCTTTTATTAATGCGCTGAAATGGTCTTTTATCCGCTCAGACTGGCAAAGGAAATATTTTTATTTAATTTTTAAACAGGCTCTTGGTAAAAAACTTTTCCTTCTCTTTTTTGTTTAAGTTTTATTGAATATATTTAAACAAAATAATGACTTACTCAATTGCAGATCTTGAACAGCTTTCGGGCGTCCACTCTCACACCATCAGGATCTGGGAGCAACGTTATAATGCGTTGAGTCCGTCGCGATCTGAAGGCAATACGCGTTTATATGATGATCAGCAGCTTGTAAAACTATTAAACATTGTAACCTTAAATAAAAGCGGATTAAAAATTTCTAAAATCTGCAGTCTCTCAGATGAACAGATTGATGAACTTCTAGACCAACAATTTTCTCGTCCCGTTGATGATAAACAAGATGATTATTATATTTCTCAACTTATAAAGTATGGTCTGGCTTTTGACGAGTCCTCTTTTAATCATTTAATTGATCAATGCATCGATCAATTTGGACTTTCTGACTGTTACCGGAAAATAATATATCCTTTGCTATTACGCCTGGGTTTAATGTGGCGAAAAGACGATATTTGTCCTGCACACGAGCATTTTTTATCAAATATTATCCGTCAAAAAATATTTTCCCATATTAATAATATCCCTTTAACTCAGCAATCAGGTCAGCGCTGGCTGCTTTTTTTACCGGAAGACGAAGATCATGACATTGGGTTGCTTTTTGCCAATTATATGCTGCGAATGCAGGGTCATCAAGTTATTTTTTTAGGTAGCAAAGTCCCGCTGGATTCGATTAGCCGAATATTTTCAACCTTAAATGTTGGCCATGTTCTGCTTTTTATAATAAAATCCCAATTAGCGTCTGCAGCACAACAATATATCGATCAATTGTCTGAAATATGCTCAGGCACTAAAATCCACCTTGCCGGAAATAGTGAGGTTATCGGCAAACTAAACCATATCGATCACATCAACTGGATTAAAACGCTTGATGAATTTGAAAAAACAATAGAATACCCTGTTTTACATGAAAGAAATTTTTGATCAACTATCTGCCGATTGTAGCCGGCTTACCACTAAATCATATAGTACGAGTTTTTCGTTTGGAATTTATTTTCTTGGTAAAGAACTACGCCAACCCATACATGCTATTTACGGCTTTGTTCGTTTAGCAGATGAAATTGTAGATAGCTTTCATCATTATGACAAGAATTTTTTATTGGCAAAATTTAAGGAGGATACTTTTGAAGCCATTAACCAGGGTATAAGTTTAAATCCCATCTTAAATTCATTTCAAAAGGTTGTGAATCAATACCAGATAGATATGGAACTGATTGTTCTTTTTCTAAGAAGTATGGAAATGGATCTTTCCACACAGGAATATACTCCTGAACTTTACAATGAATACATTTTAGGTTCTGCAGAAGTAGTAGGCTTGATGTGCCTAAAAGTTTTTACCCATGGGAGCGATGTCGGTTATGAACAATTGAAACCTTACGCCATGAAATTAGGTTCTGCATTTCAGAAGGTTAATTTTTTAAGGGATGTTAAAGCTGACCATCAAACACTTAGCCGTAATTATTTTCCTAATGTTAATTTGGCAGCATTTTGTGATAATCAAAAAAGAGAAATCGAAGAAGAAATTGAAACAGAATTTGCGATGGCACTAACCGGTATTAAACTATTGCCTGCTGCTTCCAGAAATGGCGTATATTTATCATACATCTATTATAAAAAACTATTTGCAAAGATAAAGCGCTTAAGTGCTGAAAAAATCATGACTGAACGGATCAGGATTTCGAACACCCATAAGGTTGGTTTGATGTTTGATTCGATTATCCGTAATAAGTTAAATGTAATTTAATGGAAGAGCAAGTTATTCTGGTTGACCTGGATGATGTGCCCAGAGGGCAGATGGGTAAGATGGAAGCGCACGAAAAAGGTATGTTACACCGTGCTTTTTCTGTTTTTATTTTTAATTCTAAATGCGAACTGCTGCTGCAGCAAAGAGCACTGCACAAATACCATTCCATGGGCTTATGGACGAACACCTGCTGCAGTCATCAGCGAATTGGAGAAAGTAATATGAACGCGGCTAAGAGGAGGTTGATGGAAGAAATGGGGATCGATTGCGAATTAAGCTTTTTGTTTAAATTTACTTATAAAGCAATATTTGAAAATGGCTTAACGGAGCATGAGATAGACCATGTTTTTTTTGGCATGAGCGATAAATTACCCGTTATCAATCCGGATGAAGTAGCATCCTTTAAATATGTGGATTTGGAGACTTTAACCAAGGATATTGAGGTTAATCCAGACGCCTATACACCATGGTTGAGAATCTCTTTGGATCAGGTGATCGCACACGCATCAACAGCTAAAACAAAAAACGGGCATACAGCCTAAGCCATATACCCGTATCTAAATTAACGCTCTCGAGGACAAATATAAGGCTACTTTTGAAAATTCCTAAAATTTAATATTTCTTTTACTTTAAGATTATAGTTGGATGTAACGTAAAAGGTTTTACTATAATTTAAGTGCTTAATATTTAGTGTTTTATGTTTTTTGCTAAAAAAATTAAGCTAAAGAATATTTTTTAGCTAGAGGTATAGTTTTTGGCATTTTTCGCAAAAGTAAGTCTGACGATGTGTTTTGCCAAGTTCCTTTTTCTCTATTTTGTGTTTAAGCGGGCACTCCTTCTGATTGTATATCTCCCAATGTTTACTTAATGTATTTTCCTTTTTCCATTTTAAAAAATCGAAACTATAATTCCTGGCCTCCTTAACCAATGCCTTTAATCTTGCAGGTGGTAAATTTTCAATTTTGGTAAGGGGATGTATGCGGGTACGGTATAAAACCTCATTTTTAATAATATTACCCACTCCACTAAAAATTTGCTGATCGAGCAATATGTCGCAAACCATTACCTGGGGGGTTTCTTTCAATGTTTTAATAGCTGCGCTACTGCTCCATTCATCAGCCATCACATCGTTTTCCCAATTGTAATGTTTTTTAACATTTCCTTCTAATAGATCAACTTTGCAGGTATAGAAATTTAATTCATCTTTTTTGAAGATCAGTCCTAGTTTTAATGGCGTTTTTTTGCGCTCGTTAATTAAATAACTGCCAAACAGCATAAAATGAATACGGATGGTGAAATCGTTAAAACAGATCAGAAAATGTTTACCCCAGCTTTTAAAATCCTGAATCTTTTGATGGAGCAATCTATCTTTGTCGAAATCTTTTACATTACCTGCCACTTCCAGCACTTCAGGTCTACCCAGATGAAGCTCCTTGATTAAATCTTTTAATATTACGATTGATGGACCTTCAGGCATATTATTCTTCTGCTAGTTTCTGGAATTTATATTTGTCTTTAATATTGCTGTTAAAATATCTCCCTTTTGATCCGGATGCTTTTAACATCTTGTAAATCTTTCCGGGAACATTCTTGTAGAGATAAACCATGCCGGTTACAAAAATGATTTTTAAGGTTTCTGTAGCCTTATCATAACTAAAATATTTGATTACTGATGATGGCATAATATCAGGTTATCCCTTAAAAACAACTACCATTTGCAAATGGTTTCAATCATTCTTAAGTGTTGCTTCTTCTTTCTGAGCTTTGATTTTCTCTTTCTTCAAATCGATACGGATAATGTTGTATAAGCTCATATACACGTTTGCTATCCATACTATCGAAAAAAAAGAAATAATATAGCCACGCCAATCCGGATAAATCAATGTGAATTTGGTAATAAAGAGCAATATTAAGGTTACATAGTGACTAAAGCAGTATTCGCACGTAAATACATAAAAAAATTTCCTTTTTATCAGTTGATTGCAGCTTTTAGAGCGATTTACGCAGAATTCACGTGCTTCTCTGAAAATCTCTTCTTTGGTAACTGTCCACGCGATGCAAGCTACAGGCAAAGCCATAATGAAGAGATAATAAAGGTGTGTTTCCATAGTAATCAAATCGGATTATAAATACAACCTTTAACACTTGAAAATGTTTAATTAAGCAATGAACATTTTAATCACATTTATGTTAAATAAAATATAGCTAATTATTTATTTTATGGAAAGATCAGAAATTATATCTCTATTA
>Ga0190271_10000072_pt1 | contig 56840 bp, 51 predicted proteins | sample Popmic356T_FD_133747 | JGI IMG/M metagenome (GOLD analysis project Ga0190271, IMG submission 133747) | Populus adjacent soil microbial communities from riparian zone of Weber River, Utah, USA - 356 T | ecosystem: Environmental > Terrestrial > Soil > Riparian zone | place: USA: Utah | collected...
AAGGCTCATCAAATATTCGTCTGCTCATATATTCAAATTTAAAGTTTAATGTTTAAATCTGACAAATAAAACCCTCCAGTCAAATGTAGCAACTCCACTATGTTCCCGCGAGGAATCGTCATTGCGAGTAACTATCAGGTCTGTGGCCTGAAAAATATAGGAATGACGTCCTATATGCGCTTTCTGACGTATTAGGTTTAAGATTTTGCATCCTGCAAAACTCATTGAGCTAAGATGTCTAAGGTAGTCGTAAAAATTAAAGACTATGCAGTTTAATTAACCACCTTAGACACCTAAGAACATCTAATTCATTAAGTAATCCTTTAGGCTTTCACACCATATAATTTTAAAGGTATTCATGAGCTCAATCGTTCGGTTAGCTTCGCGCCTCGCAATGACGACCTCTTTTGGAGTCTGTCGATGGTAGATGTTAGAATTTTTCAAATACATCGGAGGGTTGATGAAAGTATACAAGGTGCGTCATTTCGACCGCAGTGGAGAAATCTTTGAATTATATTAAAAGATTTCTCCATTTCGCTGCGCTTCAGTCGAAATGACGACGATTTTTTAAATCTGTCATTGATAGCGGAGTCGAAGGGAATGTTTAAAAATTCCTGTTCCTATAATTTAACTAATATCCCTTAAAAAAAGGTTTAAAATAGGGTCCAATGCTTAATATTTCTTCTCAGACCATCAGTACCTGAACGCAAAATAACCCGCGTATTTAATATTGAGTTAATATGCGTATCGTTTCTGAATTTTAATTTTGACGCGATAATTTTATGGGCGAAAACAATACTGCCGGTTTTAACTACAATGAGGAAAAGAGGTTTGATGAAAAATCTTTCGAAGACCTTTATCGCCGCATGTACCCCACGCTTAAAAAGTACGCCATTTACCTGGTAAAGGATACAGAAGATGCACAGCTCATTCTAAATGATGTATTTATAGCCATCTGGAAAAACGGCACCCTGATCGCTGATGAAAAAGCATATCTTTTCCGCGCCGTTAAAAATGCTGCTATCAACTACCATAAAATCCCCAAAGCCAGTTTCCTGCGTATTGATAGTGAAGAAGAAAACCCGGAAATTATCGATCTGAAAGAAACGCCTTCACAGGCTTTCCAGAACAAAGACCGGAACCGTGTGCTTTATGCACTGATTGATCAGATGCCGGAAAGGCGACGGCTTATTTTCTATATGTATCGGATTGATGGCTTTAGTTATAAAGAAATTGCAGCTTTGCTCGATATATCGGTGAGGACCGTAGAAGACCACCTGGTAAAGGGCTTTCAGTTTCTTCAGCAAAAAGTATTGAAAAACAGCGCTGAATTCAGGTAAAACACGGCTTAATAATTTCTTAATGCAAAGTTAACAGGTTTCGACCCGTAGTGCTCCTGCATTTCTTGTCTCTGTAGATACAAAAGCATGGGAATGGATCAGGAAATCTGGAAATTAGTACTCGAATATTTGGCCGTAAAGGAAGATTTGCGCAGCAGCAAAGCTGAAATTGCACTGCTCGAAAAAAAGCTCAGGGATTGGGTAAGTAAAGATCCTGACCATGAGGAGCAGTTGGAAGAGGTATTATTGTTATGGCAGGATACGGCGCAACTACCGGATGATGGATTATGGAAGGAAAGTTTTGCCGGCATCAAAGAACAGATTAATCAGGCTCCTGCCAGAAAATTCAAAATATTAAAATGGTGGCCGGCGGCAACTGCAGCAGCAATTATTGGCGCACTTATCTTTTTTATGGCTGGCGATAAAAAGCCATTGACTATTAGCCAAAATCAGGTGGTGTGGACAAGCAAAACTGCAGCACCCGGTAAAATCGTTAAAGTAATGCTTCCGGATAGCTCTGAGATCTGGTTAAATTCAGGGAGTAGCATTAGTTTTCCGCAAAATCTGCAACATGCCGGCATCAGAACAGTTAAACTCAATGGAGAGGCTTTTTTTAAAGTAAAAAGAGATCCTGCTCATCCTTTTATAGTCAAAAGCCAGCAGATCCAAACCAGGGTGCTGGGAACCAGTTTTAATATCCGTGCCTGGAAAGGTTCCCGGCCTGAAGTAACCGTACTTACCGGAAAGGTAGCGGTTTCAAGAGATTCTGTCGGCGTACAATCATCTGCAGTTCACCTTTTGCCCAATCAGAAAGCAGTTTACGATGTAAGGTCTGCCCGCCTACTGCGCGAAGACGTTGATGATGCCAGAACCTCGGTCGACTGGAAAACAGGAAAGATGAATTTCGAAAGTACCCCTATGGAAGAGGTATTCCAGATCATATCACGTAAATATGCAGTTAAAGTAGTTACCGACCAGTCTTTCAAAAACTGCGAACTCACAGCAAAATTCGACAATGTGGCACTAAGCGAGGTAATGAAAACCATCGGGCTCACATTTGATATCCATTACACCATAAACAAACAGACTATTTATATAAAAGGAGGTAAATGTAACTAAACAAGCCGTAAAAGATAGCTGCAGCATGTTGGCGCATGCCGCAGCTAAGAAATTTTAAATTTTATTTTAACCCATCAAGATTAAAACAAACAAAGTTATGAAAAAGTCAGCAGTGACTGGTCAATTAATTTTTAGCGCAATGCGTTTTTTTATCCTTATTTACATCATGCTCTCCATTATGCTCTTTGTAGGGCAGGCATCACCCGTAAATGCTCAACAATTAAACACCAAAGTAAGTATCAATTTAAAACCGGGAAATTTAACAGATCTTTTTAAAACCCTGGAAAAGAAAACCGGCCTTTATTTCGTGTATTCTAATAAAGATGCCGTAGCGCAACAGCACATTAGCGCTTTAAAAGCCGATAACGAAACTGTGGGCAGCTTATTAAACCGGATTTTAACCCCGATGCAGCTTACCTACCTGATCGAAAAGAACCAGGTCATTATTAAAAAATCAATCCGCGTGAGCGGAAAAGTAACCGATGAAAAAGGGCTACCCTTACCCGGGGTAAATGTAATCGAAAAAGGCAGCAGCAATACTACCAGTACCAGGCTTAACGGAGATTTTAACCTCAATGTTACCGATCAATCGGCAACCCTGATTTTCAGGATGATCGGTTATCAAAGTAAAGAAATCGTTCTTCAGGGCCAAACCGAATTAAAGGTTAGTCTCTCCGCTGATGAAACTGCGCTTTCCGATGTGGTGGTTACCGCCTTAGGTATTAAACGTGCAGAAAAAGCCCTTGGTTATTCCATTGCCACCGTAAAAGGCAGTGATGTAAATACCGTGAAAGAGGTGAATGTAATCAACTCACTGGCCGGAAAAGTAGCGGGAGTAAATGTGGTAAGCACAGGTGCTGATCCCGGATCAAGTTCATTTATCACCATCCGGGGGCAATCATCAATCGCGACTGACAATCAGCCTTTATTTGTGGTAGATGGTGTTCCGGTAGCACATTCGCTGCGTGCAACATCAGAAGTTGGCCGCTCATCGGTTGATTATGGTAGCCCGATTGCCGATATCAGTCCGGATGATGTAGAAAGTATCACCATATTAAAAGGTGCAAGTGCCGCCGCATTATACGGCAGCAGGGCCGGAAGTGGTGTGGTTTTGATTACTACAAAAAGTGGCTCAATAAACAAAAAGGGTTTAGGGATAAACTTTAACTCCAATGCCATGTACGATCAGGCATGGATGTTCCCGCATTTCCAGCATACCTTTGGGGGCGGCGAATATACCGACGACCCGGCATCTTCTACCACATCTGCCTGGGGGCCGCGGCTTGATGCAGGTACAAAACACCTGCAATGGAACAGCCCTCTGGATGCCAGCGGAAAACCAATGGCCACCGATTGGGTATCTCATCCAAACAATCCTCAGGATTTCTATGAAACCGGTGCTACCTATACCAACAACATTTCCATCAGCGGAAAAAACGCAGATGGTAATTACCGCTTATCGTACACCAACCTGAGCAATAAAGGAATTGTGCCCAATACAGACCTCAAAAGGAATACGCTTAACCTTTCTGCCACTTATGTGCTGCATCCTAAATTAAAGATCAGCACCAATATCGGCTATGTAAACAATAAAAGCGACAACAGGCCATCGGCTTACCGGGAAAGTGTTACGCAGATGCTGTATTCGCTTCCGCCGAATATGAACATCAATGACCTGAAAAACTACTGGAAACCGGGAAGGGAAAACATCGAGCAGTTTTCAGCAGATGATTCTGACAATCCTTATTTTGTAGCTTATGAACATACCAACGGCTACGACAGGAACCGGTTAACCGGAAATGTACAGGCTGTTTACGACATCACTAAAAACTTAAGTTTAATGGTACGTACCGGACTCGATATGTACAACGAGGAACACGAAACCAAACGCCCTTTTAGTTCGAAACGGTTTAAATTTGGTGGTTATGGTGTAGATAATTCCTTCTTTAAAGAACAGAACACCGATTTTTTACTGAGCTATAAAAAACTGTTAAATCAGGATTGGTCTTTGAGTCTTTCTGCCGGAGGTAACCAAATGAATCAAACCAACAGGTCAACCGCACAGAAAACAGAGAGCCTGAGTATTCCGGGTGTTTACAATATTGCTAACGCACAGGCGGGCACCATCGTAAATTCGCAATACAATTCTCGCAAACGCATCAACAGTGTTTATGGTCTCGGGCAGGTATCGTTCAAGGACATGGTTTTCCTTGATCTTACCGGAAGGAACGATTGGTCGAGCACACTCCCGGCCGGCAACAATTCATACTTTTATCCTTCGGCATCTTTAAGCACCATCATAACCGATGTGTTCAGGATCAAATCAGATGTGTTGTCGTTCGTTAAACTGAGGGCCAACTGGGCGCAGGTGGGTAGTGATACCGATCCTTACCAATTGTACAATACCATTCCGTTTAACCAGGATTGGGGCGATGTAAAAAGAGCCACAATTGAGTTCAACCTTAAAAACAACTTCCTGAAACCTGAAATTGCTACTTCTTATGAGTTTGGCGGAGACCTCCGCTTTTTTAAAAGTCGTGTGGGCATCGATGTAACCTGGTATAAAACAAATAAAAGGAACCAGATCATCAATATCCCAACCACCATTGCTTCAGGTTCTTCCAATCGTTTGATCAATGCCGGAAACATCCAGAACAGCGGCTGGGAAATCGGTTTAAATGCGGTTCCTTTTGATGGCCGCTTTAAATGGGAAACCAATGTCAACTTTACCAAAAATGAAAATAAGGTTATTGAGTTATCAGCAGGTTTAAAAGAATATTCGATGGGTAGTGCCGACGGGGACAACATCCGTTACCTGATTAAGGAAGGTACAAAAATCGGCGACTTCTATACCCCGAGTTATACCAAAGTAAGCAGCGGACCAAATGCGGGGGCGGCTTTATTGGATAAAACAGGTCATTATATCCGCAACAATACCGAATACATCAAGGTAGGAAACTACAATCCAGATTTCACGGTAGGCTTTAACAATACTTTCAGTTATCAAAACTTTAGCTTAAATATACTTTTAGACTGGCGTAAGGGCGGTAATTTTTATTCTTATGTGGTTAAAAGCCTGATCAATGCCGGTTTAACCGATAATACTCTGGCTGGCAGGGATGCGGAAACCGGTGGTTTACCATGGACAGATTCGCAAGGCAAAAAGCGGAACGACGGGATGATTATTCCGGGTTATATTGCTGATGCCAACGGAAACCTGAACCCAAATACAGTCATTATCGCCGCTTCTGATTTTTATAACAATACTTACAACAAATATTACGAAAGGTTAACCTATTCTGCTTCCTTCCTGAAAATCAGGGAAGCTTCTTTAACCTACGTATTCAACAAAAAAGTAACGGGTAAACTGCCCATCAGTAACCTGTCGTTATCACTTATCGGACGGAACCTGTACACCTGGACTGCCAACGGATTGGGCTATGACCCGGAAACGACCATGAGTGTTACCGAAGGCTTTAAACTTGGCGTAGGCCACTGGACCTTACCGGGTACACGCTCATTCGGTTTTAAACTAAGTTGTAACTTTTAACCTGTACAAAAATGAAATTCAAATATACCACACTCCTTTTCGTGCTGCTTGCACTGATCACAAGCTGTACCAAAGATTTTGAAGAAATAAATACAAACCCCAATGCACCTGAAACGACCAATACCGAGTTTTTACTATCGGATGTATTGGTTTCTACCGCTTATGCCTACCAGGAAAATGCGGTTGACAGAAGACCGGCGTCAGCAGCACGCTACCTTACCCTGGTGCGAAATACGGGTTACGATCTGTTAGATTGGGGCCCGGTTGACTGGGATGACATTTATGCCCGCTTAGCCGTAAATAAAACCTTTATGGAAACTGCACAGAAACGCTCGGAGAACCAGTACGTTGCCATCGGTAAAATCATGAAGGCTTTTAACTTTGGCTACCTTACCGATTTATATGGCGATATCCCCTATTCGCAGGCCTTAAAATCGAAAGAGGCCAACCTCATCTATCCTGAATACGATCAGCAACAGGCCATCTATCCCGATTTGTTGAAAGAATTAAGGGAAGCGAACGAGCTATTGAAAGGCAACAGTCAGGAAATAAATACCAAGGGCGATGTACTGTTTAAAGGCAAAGCACTTGCCTGGCGAAAGTTTGCCAACGCGCTGCGCCTGCGGATGTTGCTGCGCATCTCGAAAAACTATACACCAGCCTTTACCGAAATGCAGGAAATGCTGAACGATAAAACAGCATACCCCATCTTCGAAAGCAGCGCAGACAATGCCGAAATGGCCTATTTAGGCAATATCGCCGCCTATAGCTGGCCTGGTGGGCCTTTGGCGATGATTGATTTCGATTACCAGAAAACCAAAGTAAGCAAAGAACTGGTAGACAGGCTGATCCAAAGAACCGACCCAAGACTTGCTGTTTGGGTAGAACCGGTAAAAAGTACCACGGGTGCTACTGTAGATCTGAACCGATATGTGGGCGTACCCAATGCTATTGATGCACCATCGGCCTATAACGGTGGCGAAGATCATGTTTCCGTTTTCTCTTCTGCTTTTTTCCGGAAAAACGGAGGCACTGCTAACACCTTGTTAAAAGCCAGCCTGATCACGTATACCGAGCAGTGTTTTATTTTAGCAGAAGCCGTACAAAAAGGAAAACTTACCGTGCCCGGCGAAACGGCAGAATCGCTGTATTATAAAGGCATCAGAGAATCGATGAGTAGTTATGCCATAACCGCCCCACAAACTTACTATGATCAGCAATTGGTGAAATATAATGCTACGCTTGAACAGTTAATCACCCAAAAATGGCTGGCCATGTTGTTTAAAGGTTCAGAAGGGTGGTTTGATCAGCGCCGCACCGGCTACCCTGCTTTTGTTACCGGTCCGCTTGCGGCCGGCAGAGGCATACCAAAACGGTATACCTACCCCGATTCCGAAAGCGCAAAAAACCGCGTTAATTATCAAAAAGCGGTTGCTGTTTTCGGTGCTGATAATCAGTACACCTTAATGTGGTCCCTTAAATAAATTAAATTCCTTAATCAGTACAACAATGAAATTATATATAAAAGCACTTTTTCTATTTACACTCTCTGTTTTGGCTGTTGGGGCTAAAACTCATGCCCAGGATTTTAAACCCGGGCATTTTCCCGACCGCGTAATTTTAACCTGGACAGCAGATCCTGCCACGAGCCAAACGGTTAACTGGCGTACCGATACTACGATTAAAGCTTCAAAAGCACAAATCAAGGCAGAAGACTCCAATCCGGCACTCGAACAATCCATTACCAGCTATGAGGCAACCTCTACCCTGCTGGGAAGCGGAAATAATTACGAAATAGCGAAATACCACCATGTTACTTTTGCCAACCTCAAACCGGAAACGGTTTATGCCTACCGTGTGGGGTCGGGCGAACATTGGAGCGAGTGGTTCCAGTTTACCACGGCATCAGTTAAAAATAAACCATTTTCTTTCATTTACCTGGGCGATGCACAAAACGATATCCGTTCAAAATGGTCGCGCGTAATCCGTAAGGCATTTTCACACCAACCCGATGCCAGGTTTATCATCCATGCCGGCGACCTGATCAACCGTTCCAATAACGACCAGGAATGGGGCGAATGGCATTATGGAGGTGGTTTTATCAATGGCATGATTCCCAGCCTGCCCGCTCCCGGAAACCACGAGTATGTACGGGATGATAAAAGAAAACTGGTACTCGATCCACATTGGGGCGTACAGTACACTTTTGCCGGCAACGGTCCAAAGGGATTGGAAGAATCGGTTTATTATGTAGATTATCAGGATATGCGCATCATTTCCCTGGATTCACAAATGATTATATTAGACGAAGCTTCGGCCAAAGCTGAATATGAGTGGCTCGAAAAAGTGCTGAAAGAAAATAAAAAACGGTGGACCGTGATCACCTTTCACCACCCTATTTTCTCTACCGCAAAAAGCAGGGACAATAAGGAATTCAGGGAACGTTTTAAACCCTTGTTTGATCAATACCATGTCGACCTGGTGTTGCAGGGACACGACCATACCTATAGCCGCGGACAAAACCTGCCAAGGGGGCTATCGGGACGGGAAGTAAACGGGCCGGTTTACCTGGTTTCGGTTGCAGGTCCTAAAATGTACCAGGTAGATGGAGCAAAATGGATGGATGTATCCTTAGAAAATACACAGCTTTTCCAGGTGATCCATGTTGATGGAGCCAACCTTAAATTTGAGGCCTATAAAACTTCGGGCGAACTTTTTGATGCTTTTTCGTTAAAAAAAGCAGACCGCGACCATGCTGCAGCATTTACAGATCTAAACCCTGCAAAAAACACTAAACCATGAGCATTAAAGCAGGCCTATCATTCACCATCATGTTATTGAGCAGTTTCTGGATCACAGTAGCTGCACAGCAGGCGCTACGGCCATTGCCTAAAAGCAAAAATGCTTTTATTGTGATTGCCCACCGTGGAAGCCACTTAATCAAGCCCGAAAATACAATCGCTTCCATTGAGGATGCCATTGCTATAGGGGCCGACTATGTGGAACTGGATCTGCGGACAACAAAAGACGGGCAGCTGGTACTCTTGCACAATGAAGGGGTAGACCAGGTGAGCAATGGCAAGGGTTTAATAAAAAAACTTGATTTTGAGGAGGTAAAAAAACTTGTACTTACAGGCAAAGACGGCAGTTTGCATCAAATTGCTAGTTTTGATGAAGCCCTCAAAGCCTGCAAAAACAAAATCAATATTTATTTAGATTTTAAAGCGGCCGAACCGGAAAAAGCCTCCAGCGCCATTAAAAAAGAAAATATGGAGCACCAGGTGCTGGTTTATGTGGGTAACAACAATGATTATACTTCGTGGCGGAAAACTGCACCTCAAATGCCATTGATAGCCAGTTTAGCACAGTCGGTTACCACAAAGGAAGCGCTGATGGAGGTCTTTACAAAAACACCATTGGAGGTGATTGATCGTGTTCCGGCCGAAGATCTGCTCCCCCTGTTAAAAAAAATGGGGATCAGTATTTTTCCTGATGTGCAAAGCGCCGTTGAAAGCCCTGAAAATTGGGACAAAGCGATAAAACCCGGCGTTCAGGGATTACAAACTGATCATCCTGAAGCATTGATTAAATACCTTAAAGCGAAGAAGATAAGGCCGAACTAATCAGCATTCAACGGCTCCCTGTTCTTTACAGAAGGGAGCCGTTTTTCTTTTTTTTAAAAGCAAGTCAATACTTGGCAGGCTTTGGTATCCAGTCCCTCAAGGCAGCTTATGCGAATGCCTTTTTTATACCCTTTCCAATCTGTTTAACTTAAACAAACGATAAATGGAATAAATCCCGGGTATCATGGGCAATACTGCCGTCCACATGCCCGGAAAATAATATGTTCCGGTAGCACCAAGGTAATAATTGCGCATATTGGCAATCAGTTTCCCATCAATGGTTGCACTAAGTGGATTCAATGCCCTTGCATTCAATTCCGGCTTAATCAGCGGAAAGATAAAATGTGTAAACTCCGCAACACCAGGGCCTATAAAAATAAACCAGGCCACAAAACCAGCAATTGGAACCCGATGATACAAACCGAGGGCCGTTAGGGTATAAATGGTAGGGCCAACCAATGCAAAAACCATCAGGAAACTTTTTTCAGTCCATGGAATGCCAAACAGCCTGCTCATTGCAGGGGCAAAACCAGTTAAATACTCTTCTATAATGTGGATTTGAAGACCGGCCACGGTTAACAGAAAAAGCGGTAAAATAATTTTGGGGTCTACCGGTTTTTGAAGATAAGTAAAATACCAGCATCCTAGTCCGATTAATGCAGATCCACCCACAATAATAACGGGAGGTAATCCGATAGCTAAATACCCCATTACCGGTGCAATAACCGTAAACACAACTGCAATAATCAGGCTTAACTTTTGCGAAATAGAAAATTTTGTCTTCATAACATTAAATTAATGAATCAAAATTAGCCCATCCGCACCATCGAAAATTTATCAAATGATAAAAAACTATCTTCCTGCCCTGATTCTGCTTAAAGAAACCTGAGTGATTCCTAAATAACCGGCCAGGTCGCCCAGACTGATCCTTTGTGCCAGATCCGGATTTTCTTTGATGAAGTTTCCATAACGTACCGAGGCTTGCTCCTCTAAGATCTCGCCAATCCTCGACATCATGTTAACCGAAGCCATGGCAAGCAGTTTGCTAAAAAAGGTTTCCATGGAATGAAAACGCGTCCGCAAATCATCCAATGCTTTTCGCGGGATACGCGTAACCACGGTATTTTCCAGCGCCTGGATCTGGTAAGCAGCCGCTTGCCGGCTAAGATAGCTGTCAAGAACGGTAAACATCGCGCCTTCCGCAAAGAAGCGCATAATAAATGTACGGTCCTTACTTTCAAAACCAGTTTTAACCAATCCGTTATTGATAAAATACACATATCTGCATACACTTCCCTGCTCCAAGATTGCTTCACCTTTTTTAAATGAAACCGTTTCTAACTGCTGCGCCAGTACAGTGGCTACCTCAATTCCCAAATTGTTAAGGCTGTTTACAAAGTCAATAAAACCTTGTTTATACTCATTATGTGCTGTCTCCATTTTACTTTTTTAACTAAAATAAATCTATTGTATTCAGGGTAAACATCTGCACTAAACTACATAATTTACGCTTAAAGATTCTGGTGACAGCAAGCTTTCTACGTAATCTATGCTGAGCTAGCTGCTTCCAATTAGAATGCCTATTTTTCCCGAGAATGTGCCATTTGCGCCTTTTGAATAGTTACCATAATTTTTGTTTTTAATCGAAAATGCTTGTTCGAAAAAACGATTGATGTTTATATACCGTTTTGTTTTGAATCTATACCCAAACCTAGCAACCTGACAGCATTGGCGCCTCATTTTGAGCTAAAATGAGCTAAATTGAACCAATTAACATAAATAAGGAGCTAAAATGGGCCATCACAACTGGCCCGTAGTACAAGAGCTTGACCACTTCTGGCAGCCAGATTAAGGGCAGCATAACCAGAAGCAGGGCATCCCTTCGGCCATACAAGGCCCTGGCTTTACCTTTTAGGTAACCAAAAGGTAAAGGATAGGTAACCGTAGGGTAACCCTGGGGTTAACCTGGTACGAAGAAAGGGTAAACAAATGGTACAGAAAGGGTAAACAATTTTTTGTGCTGTCTTGTCCGTATATAGCTATACAGTTTACTGAATTAATCTTGAATAGACTATACATCCTATCTTGTTATTTTTATTTGGACTATACATACAAATGTGTTAATTCTGTTCCTACTATACAACCCTATTTTTTTCTGAACCATATTTTTTAGGTTTCCATCTTTTTTTAAGTTCGCCCTTTCTGAGGTGTGCCTGCTCCGGGGTTATCTTCCGAGCTGGCTTCTTAGTGCAAGCTGCCTGCCATGGCTAGCCAATGCCCTTGCATGTCCTAACTGCTGATCGTTCCAGATTTCTAATGATGTCTGCAGGTCATCTTTACCACGAATGGCCATGGCTAAGGTAATGGCATCGCGATAGGCCTTGGCCGATCCAGAGGCAGTATGGGGACGAACTAAATAAGCAGCATCGCCCAGTATCGCCACATGTCCATTGTACATTTTGGGCACCTCCATATCAAGTATGACCTGAACAAATGGGTTCTTAGTCTGATATATCCTTTTTCTCAGTATTTCCGGAAGCTCAGCATTTGCCCTGGATCTCAGCTCAGTTAAACTTTCTTCGCTCAGATAACCTGCGGGAATAGAGAATTCATGGTGTACTCCATTCTTATCAGTCATGATATCCCTGAGCTCTGCCAATGATTTATTTTGAAACCATACCCAGTTTAACAAACGTTTTCCTTCTCCTAGCTCGCCCCCAGGCCCTGGAATAGTGTAACAGAGCAAATGTGAATTTGCATAAGGATAAATAGAGAACTTATCTGAAAAAAAAGTGATTTCCGCAGCGCTCAGTTCGCTCTCAGGGATTAATCCCCTATAAGCAATGTATCCCGCATATCGCGGCTGAACCGCAGGAAACAGGTATTCCCTGACAACCGAGCTCACTCCGTCTGCACCAATGAGCAGATCGCCCTGTACAATCTTGCCGTTTTTAAAAGCTGCTATAACCTGCCCTTGCTCTTCCCGAATGTCCGTGAGCTCATGGCCCTGGTGGTATCTGGCGGAAGGGAAGGCATTCCTCAACTGACCCCATAGATAGTTCCAGGAGGTAAAGACGGTGTCATTGGGATAAATCAGTGTAGGATTTCCGTTATCATCCAGAACTTGGCGCTGGGCAGCCAGAACGCCGAAGACCTCCCTCGTCGATACACCAGCTTCTATCAGATATTCCATCATATCGGGCTGGATGACCAGTCCTGCTCCCCGATCTTTCAGCCCTTTCGAAGAGCGTTCGTAAATTTCGACATCAAAGCCTCTTTCCAACAATGCGATTCCGGCACATAGCCCGCCAATCGAACCTCCTATAACTATTATTTTCATTTTCTTAAGTTTATGGTGTTATTTAGACAGACGTTTTGTAAGGATTACATTTGCTACAGCTGTAAGGGCCAGGGCAGCCATGAAGGATGTCGATAAAGCCCATCCCCCAAATTGGTACAGCTGGATCGTAATATAGGACCCTAAGGCACCACCAATAAAATAGCTGGTCATGTAAACGGTATTAATTCGGCTATTGGCCTTTTGATCCAGCGTGTATATAACGGCGATATTGGTAACCTGGGTTGCCTGGACACCAATGTCAAGCAATATTACTGTCGCCCATATAGCGGCAATTGACCCTGGAAGTAGTTTCAGAAGCATAATACTGATGAAGGTTATCACGGTAGAAAAAATTAATGATCTTGAGGGAGAACCCTTATCTGCCATCTTACCAAATACTGGAGCAATCAAGGCGCCTGCGGCAGCAAGCAGTCCAAACAATCCAATGCTTGAGGCCGAATAACTAAATGGAGCCGCACTGAGATAAAAGGTCAGGCTTACCCAAAAGGCACTAAGTGTACCAAATGCAAGCATGCCGGTTAATGCAGTCCTTCGCAATAATGGAAATCTTCCCAGTTGAGCAAATGTTGATTTCAAAAGGCCGGCATAGGTACCACTAAAACGCTCTTGCGTAGACGGAAAATCCCGCTGCATCAATATTGCTGTAATCAACACGAGGATTGCAGAAATGACGTAAACATATTGCCACCCAAAAATAGCAGTGATAAAGCCACTGTAAACTCTCGCGACCAGAATGCCAATCAGGATACCTGTAAATATCTGCGCTACGATCTTACCGCGATTTTCCTTAACCAAACTTGCAGCCATCGGGAGAATTACCTGGGCTACAACAGAAAAAACACCTATAAAAAGACTTCCAAGATAAAGGAGGATCAAATTGGGTGAAAATGCCATGAGCAGGAGAGCAACTATCAGTCCGATCTGCAGATATAGAACCAGCCGCTTACGTTCAATCATATCTCCTATGGGAGTGAGCAGGAACAATCCAAGCCCGTAACCAATTTGGGAAAGAACAGAAATGTTTCCGGCCTTCTCAATACTGATGTGGAACTGTGCTGCCATGGCCTGTAAAATAGGCTGGCTGTAATAAACGTTGGCAACTGCAATTCCTGCTGTAGTTGCCATAATCAATACCTGGGTTTTCGTTAGATTTGCCATTATATTTTCTAATTAAAAATGTATTTCGGTGACAATACAAAGTTGGCAAGTCTTTATTTCTCTAACGATGAACTGGTTTAGGAAATAAGCACAAACTGGTTCAACATAAAAAGTTGAACTAGATTAACTTTTTTGAGATACACGCTTATTGCGGAGTTTTGAAAGGTATTCTGTGGTGATACCCAGGAAAGACGCCAGGGCATACTGTGGTACTCTGTTTACAATATCAGGATATCGCTCCTGAACGAATTCAAAACGCTGTTCAGCAGTTTTGGTCAGGTTGAGAATCACGCGACGGGCCATATGTGCAGCTGTATGCTCGGCAAGAACCCGGAAGAAAGACTCATATAGGTGCTTCCGTTTTTTTAGTTCCTGCTCTGTTTCATAACTAATCTGCAGAACGATACTGTCTTCCAGCGCCATTACGAACATGGAAGCGGGCTGTTGAAAGATGTAGCTATTATAGTCGGTTATCCACCAGTCTTCAATCGCAAACTGAATGGTGTGTTCCTGCCCCTCATCCCCAATCACATAAGCCCTGAAACTGCCTTGAACTACATAAAATCTGTTTTTCGCAATAAATTCGGGCTGAACAATAAACTGTCTCCTTTTCACCCTGCTCATCTTGAAATTACTGCAGAAATCATCCGCTTCACTTTCTGAAAAAGAATGGCGTTTCTGAATATGCATTTTAAGTTCGCTAAAGTTTGTCATGGAATAAGTGGTTAATTTTTTAATATTATTGATTCATAGACGAAGATAGCGATTGTTTAATGTTCGGGGCAAGCCTATACCTAAAAGTTTAAACCTGTAAAAAAGCAAACCAAAGATGTGTCCACACCCTATTCAATAACCTCTGGCAATAGTACAACTTCAATAAGATTTTCCTCACTTAAACTTGCTGATGCCATATCCTTCAGGGATTTTGAAGTCAAGCCATCAAGCCTGCCCAGATATTGAGTGTAGGCATTCAGGGGCTCGGCATCTTCGAGCTGGCCTGATAGGTAACCTAGCCACCATTGATTTGAATGCAGGGCTATCTCTCGCGAGCGAATACTTTCTGCCTGATATTTTTGAAGATTGAGCACTGATGGGCCTTCCTTTTTGATTTTCCTGACCTCATCGAGCGCCGAAGCGATCAATTTCCTATACTGTAGCGGATCGCAGTCAAAGGCAATCGACAGCTTAAATGTAGGCTTGGGATTCTTATCCAGGCCTAAGAAAACCGAGGGGCTATAGACGCCACTTTCTTCTTCTCTTAGCCTTTCAATCATCCTGATCTGAAGAATCTCCTTGATTGCGTCCATCTTGATGCTGTTTTCAGGGCTGTAAGTCAGGTTTCCGGTGAAGATCAGCTCGACCTTTGCACGAGGCGCTCTGCCCTTCCTGATCATCTGTTGCACTGCTGTTTTTGGTATTCCGATTCCATTGTCCCTGAAATGATTTGGATGGCCATCTGACGGCAATGAACCAATATATCGTTCTAGCAAAGGCTTTATACTGTCTGCCTGGAAGCTTCCCACAAACGTGAAGACCATTCCAGAATTGTTCGCGAATCTTTCCTTGAAGATCTCAAGGCAACGTTTCATATCGATCATCTCAAGCCCGGCAAGGCTCGGAGAGGCTCTTCTGAAATGATGTCCCCCGAGAATGGCATTTATGGAATCCCGCAGGGCCGACTGTGGGTTTTTCTCCCGGCTAATTAGGCTTTGTCTGCTTCTGGCAATAAAGTTCTTGAAAACAATACTATCTGCCCTGGGTTCGGTCAGATAGGCGAAGGCAAGCTGAAGGGCGGCCTCTAAATGCTCCTTTGTGCTTCCACCCGAAACACCCTGACTGAGTTCGCTGATGAAGGGCTGAACACCCATCTGTCTGTTAGCTAAAAAATTATCGATGTCCTTTGCTCCAAAGTTTCCGGCTCCGGATGAGCTCACAATCGCCGCAGCGCTCTTCGCCGACTGGTAATCCTTTTGGGCGTATAATGAGGTACCTCCCGGCGAAAATCCTGAGAAGAGAATTTCGTCGCTTTTGAAACCCGTAGGCTTAAGAATTACCTTGATTCCATTGGATAACATGAGGGTGTAGATGCTGCTTGTTTTGTCAAATGTCGAGGAGATGGTTTTTCCTCCCCTGGGTTTACTGCTCAAGAGATCTTTAGCCGCCGCCGGGGCATCAACCTTTAGTGGAGAAGAACCGTTCAGCGGCGAAGCCATCCAAGACCTGAATTTCTTTTCATCAGGCAGTAAGGCATTTTCGGGTGCAAGTACAATAATATCGGTATTGTTGTTGGTGATATAGCCTGAGGCAATATCTTTCAGGTCTTCCAGCTTTATCTCGGCCAGAAACCTTTTCACAAGTGCATATTCTGTATCTATTCCGGGTGCGAGGTCATTGTTCAAGAAGTATGCGGCATACTCCCTGGCATAGCTTTCGGAGGTAATGTTGTTTTTTTCCTTAAGGGCATTCTCCATGCCACTGGCATAGATTTGTTTTTCCATGCTAAGTTCATTTTCGTTAAAGCCATTGCGTTTCACCTCATCTACCTCCCCCCAGGCTGCCGAAACAGCCTCCTGAAGTTTTCCGGGCCTTGATACCACGGTGAAGCTGAAGTTATCCAAATCTGCTAAAAGCTTACCTATATGGGCATCTGCCTGAAGAAAATCCTGTTTTTCATTTCTGGAAAGCTGTCTGAAGCGCTTTGCCAATATCCCGTTAAAAAGCCTGGTTACGATGGCTTTTTTATACTGGTTTGGCGTAGACAAAGGCTCAGCTCGATGCTTCACTATTACCTGAGCCACTGTTGAGGGCATTTCAGGATCAGTCAGCGCCATAAACTGATTCCTGTTTGATAAGCCGATCTTGTATTCAGGTCTCTTTTTTTCGGGTGATGGGTTCTTTAGCCCGGAGAAGCTTCTGCGGATGAGCTTTTCCATTTCAGCTGCGTCAAAGTCTCCCACAACCACTACCGCTTCAAGATCGGGCCGGTACCAATCTTTGTAAAAACGGTCCAATGCGGCTTTGGGGAAGGTCTTTAAGACCTTCTCTGTCCCAATAGGCGCTCTGGAGGCATAGCGTGAATGATTGAACAGCGATGGTGAATAACGAGCCTGCATCCTGTTATCGACACCAGCCTGAAGACGTTTTTCTTCCAGGATAATTCCCCTTTCTTTGTTAATCGCGGCTACTTCCAGGGTTGCCTCGCCTGCCCAGTCGCGGAGGATCCGGATGCCGTTCAATAGTATTTGCTTATCGGCTGGTATCGGAAGTTGGTATACGGTCTCATCAAAGCCTGTGTAGGCATTAATGTCCGCACCAAACCTCACCCCATTCTTTTGCAGGTAATCTATTATCGCATTCCTGGGAAAGTTCCTGGTACCATTAAAGCTCATATGTTCGATAAAATGGGCAAGCCCACGCTGGTCATCATCTTCCAGGATCGAACCGGCTTTTACCACAAGGTTTAATACCGCCCTGTTCTTGGGCGACTCGTTGTGCCTGATAAAATAGGTAAGCCCATTTGGGAGCTTTCCCGTACGGACATTGGGATCCAATGGCAATGCAATATTGCTGTTCTCCGGTTTTTGTTGGGCAAATAGCGAGAACCCAATTAAGGAACAGGCCAGGGTTGAAAAAAACGTTTTCAAGGTTATTTTTACTAATATTTTGGACATGGCGATAGCTATAGTATTACCAGATTGCTATTCTGGTAATACTGTTCTGTGAAAAAAAAATATTTCTTAACGTTTGTTTTGGGAAAGGCTTGAATTGGTTATGGCTTCCTGCGGAATGAGAATGGTATAGCGTGGATCACCTGCGGGAAGACTATAGGTCTTGCCCTGTACCGTTCTGGAGAGGTTTTTTGCGAACCTGGCCTCCAGGTTTAGCCTGCGCAAATCTGTCCACCTGGTTCCGCGCATCACAAGTCCCTTTCTTCTTTCGCGCAGCACAATATCAAGTGCCTCCAATGCATTAGCAGCTGTTTTGGCTTGATAGGTTCCGCTTACCCACCTGGTAGATAAAAGCGTGTTGAGGTCTGCCATAGCACTTGCTGTGTTGCCGGCCCTTGCAAAGCATTCGGCGCGGATTAGGTAGAGTTCATCCACGGCCAACCCGTTGAACAGCTTTGACGAGCCTACCGCAGATTCATGGTTACCCGTGAAACGGTAGGTTCCACCTGGATTTGGCACATCGGTATTCTCTTTGAAGAGAATGGTTTTTCTCAAATCATTGGTTTCAAAAGCGCTGATCACCACAGGATCCACAATTGCCTGGTCCTCATAACCGTATCCTGGCTCCAAAACGGCATTCTGGTTAAAGATCGTACTATGGAATATCACCTCAGTATTGAAGCGTACAAACGGAGAAAAGCTTTCCGGATTCAGTGTATTGAAATCGATTAGTGCACTTTTCAGCGCCAATGCCGAGGAAGAGCTGCTTAGCGCATTTGGGTAATCGCCCATCGAAAGATAGACCCTTGCCAGCATGGCATAAGCAGCAGCCTTGTTCGGCCTTGATGAAATGCTCGAGGACGTGTTCAGCAGTAATGTTGCTTCCTTAAGGTCCTGCAGAATCCGGGCATAGGTGTCTGTTACGCTGGCCCTTGCCTGAACATCGTTTATATCCGATATCAGCCTGATGGGCAGGCCTTGCTCCTGTCCGGTAGAGGCACCATAAGGAGATGCATATAGCTGGGCCAGATTCCATAGTGAATAAGCCCTGAAAAAAAGCGCACTTCCCCTGAGGTTTGAGAGTACAGCAACCGATTCCTGCCCAGCAAGCTTGTCAATGGTTTCAAGGATGAGGTTGGCATGGTAGATCTTATTGTAAGGGCCTTTCCAAAGATCTGCCGAGTTCCTGATCGCATTTGGTTGCCAGGTATAAATGGCGCGGTCTTCCAGTGTTATCGGATCGGAGCTGAACCTGGCGTCGTCAAGGTAATAATCATCTGCGGAAATCTCTCCGTCGATGGGATAACCTGTATTGAAAAGCTCATAATTGTCCAGCAGAAGTTGGCAGTCCTTTGCAGTTTCCAAAAATGACTGGTCGCTGTTTTTTTTTACGTCTATAAACTTTTTGCAGGATAGGCATATCAGGCTAAAGAAGAGTATAATGGTGATCTTATTGATTGATTTCATGGTCGTGCTGATTAAAAGTTGGCAGAAAAACCCAGGCTATATGTCCTTGGAATTGGATAATCGAATACATCAGGGTCGATACCCAGTTTGTTGGCGCGCCAGATTACGCCGATGTTGCTTACGTTGGCATAGACCCTTGGGTTTTTGATAAACCTGTCTGCCTTTACGTTGATCGCATAAGAAAGGTTAACTTCTTGCAGGCGAATATGATCACCCTTTAACACGTTCACGCTTGAGTAGTAATAGAAATTATCCCTGTTCAGATTTGTAGAACTGATCACTGCAGATGGTACATTCGTCTGAAGTTCGTCTCCGGGCTTCTGCCATCTGTTTTCATATTCGATTCCCTGGATAACGGAGGTTGTACCGAACAGTTCAGCGTAGTTGACAACATTATTTTTAGGTCTTCGGAAATAGTACCCTAGTTTGTATAGAATATTTGCAGAAACAGAAAAGCTACCGTAACTAAAAGTGTTTCGCAGGGATCCAAAATAAACAGGAACACCAGAGCCAAAATACTTCAGGGTACCAATGGATTGATTTTGAATGGTATTGTAATTGGCCGTCCCGTCGGTAGAGTTAGAGATCGCTACCGGGGCCCCGTTTACAAACCCCCGGGGATCTCCGGTATTTGGATCAAGTCCGGCCCATTCATAGCCAAAGACACGGGAAAGGTCATACCCTTCATTGAAGGTTCCCGAACTGTTGGAAACTACCTGCCCCGCACTCCCGGCCTCTCCCGAATAGAGTTTGGTTACCTTGACCTTGTTGTAGCTAAAGAGCAAATTGCTATTCCACTTAAACTTATTACCATTGATATTCAGCGAGTTCAACGTCAGGTCCCATCCCTGTCCGAGAAGGTTTCCTGTATTGTAGATGATATGCGTATATCCGGTACTTGGATCAAGTGGTCCATCGGTCAAAAGATCGGTTGTTTTTTTGTTGTAGTACTGGATGCTTCCGGAAAGACGGTTCCCACGAAGGGCGAAATCCAGTCCAATGTTTAAGATACCAGTCTTTTCAGGTCTCAGCCTGTTGTTTGATATCCCGGTCGAAAGCCCTGTATAAGCATATGGAAGATTGTTGTCACCGTTAAAATCAGAATAGGTAATCAATGGTCGGGCAAGAACAGATGGGTTTACGTTGCCATTGTATCCAAAGGTAGTTCTTAGAGTCAGTGTTGGAAAGAGTGCAGAATGGTAAAAAGATTCGTTGCTGATATTCCAGGCGCCTCCAACAGAATAATATGGTGCGCCTGATTGATTAGTCCCCTGGCCGAATTCACTGGATATGTCCTTCCTGAAGCTACCCGAAAGGGTATATTTCCTGTTGTAGGTATAGGCAGCATTGGTATAGTAACTGAACGTCCTTACCCTATTGTCTATGAATCCTGTAGATAAGTTACGAATATAGTTACCGTTGTAGCCGCTGAAATCTTCTGAAAAGGCGATTGGGATCATGGTCTTATAATCCAGCTGGTTCACCGATCTAAGGGTATTCTCGTTGTAGCCATAATACCCATCGTTTTTAACAATGCTATAGACCTGTGAAACGTCAATGCCGGCAATGGCAGAAAGCTGGTGCTTTTCGCCAAAGGTCTTATCATAATTCAGCTGGCCACGCAGCGTTTGGTTGCTGGATTTGGTTAGCGCCGTAGTATATTGTCCGCCAAGGGGCAACTGGTTGACAAACGGGGCAACGGGATCGCCCGTCATGGGATTTACAGAAGAGTTAGAGGTCGTAAAATAGTTGAGCATGTTGCGCATATAGAACGAATTCTCCCGGTAAAGGCTGTTGTCCTCATTTCGTCCTGTATTGTAGTTGTAGATGACCTGGGCAGACAACCCCTTAAGGATGGAATAACGGGCATTGAAGCTCAAATTTAGGTTTTGGCTTTTCAGGCTGTTATATCCCTCATGAATATCGTTAAGTGGAAAATACCGGTAACTTAAAAATCCTGAAGGGTACGCAGCCTCAAACTGTTCTATAAAGCCTGGACGGTACATCTTTGTGATCTGCAATGGGTTGCCGTTATCGTCTGCCAAACGGGTATAGGGCTGAAAGCTGGCATCGGTTGCGCCGGTTATCCTATTTTCTGCTGCCTGCTCGTTGTTATTCTGAACATTGTAGCTGATGTTTCCCTGAATCTCCAGATTTTTAACCGGCTTAACGGACGCGTTGTAGCCGATTACCATCCGGTTGAACCCAGAATTCCTGGTATTATTAATGGAGTTATCATAACCTCCGGATAGCCTGTAGTTGAATTTTTCACTACCGCCGTCTACTGCCAGTGAATAGCTTTGGGTCACGCTGTTGCGTAGAAAATAATCTGTATAGTCCCTGCGGATGTCGTTACCTCGAAGGGCATCTATCTGCGCCTCGGCCTGGGCTTGGGTCAATGTCCCCTGGTTAAGGTAGGCGTCCATGATTTCCGCTACAGGCGAGACAGGTTCCTGACCATAAAGGCCGCTTATGCTCACTGGGGGAAGCGGACGCTTATTGGTAATGAACTGCAGCTTCTGTGCATCGATAAGATCGGAAACGCTCATGGTCTTATTATAAAAAAGGTCTACCTTTTCCGAAACATTGATGTTGCTATTGAAGGAAACCCTTGTAGGCCTGTTATAAGCACCTTTTTTTGTTGTCACCACAATTACGCCGTTGGCAGCCCTTGATCCCCAGATGGATGCAGATGCTGCATCTTTCAGAACGGTTATGCTTTCCACGTCGTTGGGGTTTACCTTATCGATAGAATATGGACTCGCAATGCCATCAATGACCACCAATACCTGTCCGCTGAAGTTCCCGTTGGCATCGGCATTGCTGGATTCGTTGAGGGTATTTTTTCCCCTGATCGTCAGGTTGGCAAGAGGGGATCGCTGTGCATTTATATTGCTGGAAATGGTTGGTCTGAGGTCGTTCCGAAAATCCAGGGAGGTGGTAATCCCCTCTAACCTTCTGATCAGGTTTGGATCGGTACTGTGTTGTAGCTGCTCCCTGGAAATCACCTCAAAGGATCCCGTTGCACGTTCCCTTGGCAGTTGCTGGTATCCGGTAGAGACGATATGGACGTCGTCCATGGCCAGCGCCTGTGGATCGAGTTTAATGACGTAATTTGGCCGTCCGCTGAGGATCACTGTATCGGTCTTGTAACCTACGAAGGAGACGATCAGCCGCCCCTTTTCCGGCACATCCCTAAATATGAACATGCCATCAATATCGGAAAGGCTTTTTCTTGCGGTTCCTTCTATCCTTACATAAGCACCCAAAAGCGGCAACCCTTTTTCATTGAGTACCTGCCCCCTTACATCAATCAACCTAAAATATTCTGTTATCTTGTCGAATATCGTTTTTTCTTGTTTTTTTATAATGATTGTTTTTTCATCGATAGTGTAGCTAAGCGGCTGTTCTTTGAAAATGAGATCAAGAACTTCCTTTAAATCTACTCTCTTTGCTTTGATACTTACCGGATTTGCGGAACTGAGAAGGCCGTCGGTATAGACAAAATTATATCCGGCCTGTTTGCGCAACTGCTGCAGCACGTTGACCAGGCTAGCATTGCTTTCAGAGATAGTTACTTTCTGGGCAAAGCTGGCTGCGCTTACCTGCATGATGGTTGCTATTAAAATTACGGTAGTGAATCGCATAATGAGCAGAAGTTTAATGATATGCCGTTTGGGCATAACATTTTCCTTAGTATAATTTTTATACATTTGTTTGGTTGGTTTAGGTGTTGATGGAATCGTAAGTTTTATCTCTTGAACCAATCTCTGGCCAGTTGTGTTGCAAGCACTTCTGGCTTTTTTTGGCCCTCGTATTTAGGTATTCTATTTTGTCACTATAATCCTCCTTCCTTCAATCTTAAAGTGAACTTTATCGGTGAGCTCAAGTTTTTTAAGCACCTGAGCAACATTTGAAAAGCGGCTGACAACGCCCCCGAATTTATCGTCGGGTACATCGCCCTGATAAATAATCTCTACATTGTACCATCGTGAAACCTTTTTCATTACCGATCTTATATTTTCACTTTTAAACATAAAATAACCGTTTTTCCAGGCCACTGCCGCCTCGAGGTCTGCCTGTTCCAGGCTGATCTTATTGCCCATTAAAATGGTCTGCTGACCTGGACTTAGCAGGATTTCGCCATTCCCGTTGCGGGCAAGCGCCGGGGTGGTCACCTTAACGCGCCCGCTTAAGAGCGTCGTCCTGGAAAGCGCATCGTCCTTATAGGCGTTAATGTTAAAGTGGGTACCTAAAACCTCTATCTGTTGCTGGGCAGTTTTTACCCTAAATGGTTTTTCAGGATTGTGGGCAACCTCAAAATAGGCCTCACCAGATAACTCAACAAGTCTTTCTCTGGCCGAAAAAGCCAGGGGATATTTGAGGGTAGATGCTGCATTTAGCCACACGTGGCTGCCGTCGGGCAGCATTACCTGGTACTGTTCCCCATTGAAGGTTTCAAGGGTATTCTGTTGTGGTTTGCCGTTTTGTGATACCGTTTCAGAAAGATTATAAACGAGTTTTCCGTCGGCTGTCTTGCTAATCGAAATCCCTGGCTCTCCAATGAGCTTGCCATCGGCAGCGGCATCGAGCTTTATCCTCTTACCGTTGGAGAGTGTCAGCGTAGCCGAGTTCTTGCCGGGTTTTATGGAGTTCCCCGCCAGTACAACATCTGTAGGGTTTTGGCTGTAGAAATAAAACCCGATCGATATTCCGATCAGGATTACCGCGGCAGCCGCAATTCTTGGCCATACCCTAATCTTTCTGGTCTTGAATAAATCCTGTTCCAGTTTGCGCCAGATATGCGCTGTTTCCTCCTCGCGTTCCTCCATGGAAAGCATATCTTTTCCCTCCTCACGAAAAGCCAACGACCAGCTGAGCAACAGCGCTTCTTCTTGCGCCGTTGCCCTGCCTTCCTTATATCGTTCCAGCATTTCCGCTATTTCTTTTTCGTTCATTCTCTGTTCTTGTTTTAGTAAGACAAGATAAGGTGTATATCGGAGGTAGATGAATTTTAATTTCTTTTTCTTCTCACCAAAATCACTGTACCCATGATTAGAATAAGTGCCGGGAGGATGCCCAAACAGATGGTACGCAGCAGTGAGATATCCTTTCTGCCAAAAAGAATGGCATTGTCAATTGCGGGTTTCCTGGAAGTATCTATTGGAAAACTACGGTTGGAAAACCAACTGAAAAGACCTTTCATAAAACGCTCATTATCGCCCCTGGGATGTGACAGTTCTATATTGCTCAAGAAATCCGCATCACCTGAAACAACGATGCGCTGTTCTTTCTTCCCTATCTTTCTCTCCAGCGAAACAATCGTTGGAAAAGGTCCCAAAAGGTCATTTTTTGATTGATCGAAAGCAAGATTGCCTGAAGTAAGGTCAACAGGGACAGTTCGGTTCCAGCTGCCGGGGGCGCTGATAGCCGTTGCCTGTGCACCTAAAGGAGGTCTGCCATTGAATCCGATCGCAGAGACACCAGAAAGTATCAGCTGGCCTTTCCCCCCTCCAATCGATGCATGGATAAGCTCGGGTGCATCATTCTTACTGCTATGAACAATCATGCCATCCATTACATACATGCCCAGGGGCTTTAAGATCGGATTTACAACAGATTGATGGCCCGGCTCAGTTGTTAGGAGCATGTTCCCTCCCGCGGCAAGATAGCGGGCGATTTTTGCCTGTTCGTTACTTTCGATTGCAATGGATGGATCAGCAATGATCAATGCGGCAAGACCAGCAGGAATATCCTGTTTTTTGAGGTCAAGCTCCAAAACATCGAAGCCCTGATTGATGAGTGCTTTTCTGTTCCTTCTCATCGTGCTCATCATCTGATAGTTTCTATCGCCGGTCCTGCCCATGCTCCGCTCATGATGTCCTGAAACGAAGGCAATTTTCGGCACATCTGCAACAAGCCTCTTGATAGCTGCTGCAATTTCTGTCTCGGAAGGAAATTGGTCCACCCGATCATAGAAACGCAGGAAGCTGCTTTTTCCATTATACCTGAGTACCCGGACAACACTATTGTTTTCGGGAGTCAAGTCTATTATTTTCCTGATCTGCTTTGGCGACATAAACATATCCAGGTCGAGTCCCATGTTATCTGCGACCTTTTCTGCGAGCTGAGGTGTTGAAAGTCCTGATATATCCCCCTGGTAGGACATATTTTGGTTGTTCTTTAAATCGGCAACATCATAATAATAGACGTATCTCATCTGAAGTTCCGGAATAAAACGCTGGAATTTCTCGAACTGTGCAAGGTCATTGTTCCTCGACTGTGGGAGCCCGAAGTAAACATTCTGGTCCAGTAGGTTAACATAGGTAGTAATTTCGAGCTGCCCATGTATCTGGCTTACGATTTTTTGGCTATTTTCTGTTAGCGTACGGTTTTTACCCCTGGTCATATCTACATACCCTATTAATCCTGGCCTAGCGCTCAGAAAGCCGAGCAACAGGGCGCTTGCTACGATTGCCAGATATCTGGAATAGCCTATCCAAAAAGATTTGGATTCCCGCTCGTTTTTTAGCCTGATGATACAAAGAGACAGGAAGAGTGAAATGATGATCAGAAAGTAAAGAATATCCTTGGTGGTAATCAGCCCTTTCAACATACTGTCTGCCCTACCCGAAATGGATAGAAAGTAGGTCAGATCACGCACAATATCAATTTCCTGTCCGATGGATCCGACAAACTTCAAAGCGGCAAATACCGCAAGCGTACTAATGGCCGCCACCACCTGATAGGATGTCAGGCTCGACATGAACAGACCGATGGCTGAATAGGTACAGGTTAACAGAAAGATTCCGATCAGACCAGAGCAGATCAGTTTGATGTCGGGATTCTTGATAATGGATGCCCCGGCAAATGAATAGACAATTAAAATAAGGGTCAATATCAGGGCATAACCTACCATCGACAAATACTTTCCAAGGATAATCTCCCGGATTTTTACCGGAGCGCTTAAAAGCAGCTTGATCGAGCCGCTCTGTAGTTCCCTGCTCATCAGCCCCATGGTAATGAGTGGAATATATAGGTAAAGGTTTTGCACAACGGTATCAAAGAGGCCGTTTAGGTCGGTAAAGATTGAAAAGGTGAGGTTATCTACAGGGACGCCCATTGAAATAGCCTCCTGATAGCTTCCCAAAAGGCCGAAAAAACCGAGGCCGCTCTGGATCATAAAAATCACTATAGCAATCCATGCTACAGGGGAATAGAAAAGTATGCTCAATTCGAGCTTTGCAATCTTGAATATCTTGGTCATGTTAGTTACGAGGTTTTGATTTGTTGGATAGCTGTGCAAAAATTTCGTCCAGTGAGCTGCGCTCTAAACTGATTTCCTGGAGCTGCCATCCTTTTGCAACGCTGAGCTCGATGATTCGTTGCGAAAGGGTTGCCGATGCCCCGAAGCGCAGCCTGATGATTTTCTCACTAATCTCCTCTGCATCGGTAATCCCCGCAATATCCAGGAAACTGGATAGCTCCGGGGGATTGTTCATTGTGATGATCATCGAATCTGGCAGGATGTAGTTATTGAACGCTTCCATCGTATCGGAAAATACCATCCTGCCGTTTTCGATCATCTTTATTTCCTTACACGTGGCCTGTACCTCAGATAACATATGGGTAGAAAAGATTACTGATCTTTCTTCAGCGATTTCCTTAATGAGCTTCCTGACTTCAAGTATCTGGTTTGGATCCAGCCCGTTCGTCGGCTCATCGAGCACCACAAGCTTTGGCTGATGGATGATGGCCTGGGCAATGCCGACGCGTTGTCTGTATCCTCCGGAAAGGTTGCCAATCAATCTATTTCCGAAATGGCTGACACCACATTTTTCTTTTGCCTCAGCTACCGAATAGTTTATCCTTTTTCGGGGAATATCCCTAAGATAAGCGCAATAGGTAAGGTATTCATCAACGGTGAGATCCAGATGGAGGGGCGCATTTTGTGGAAGGAACCCGAGCATTCTTTTAGCCTTTTCCGGCTCCAGGCGAAGATCGGCACCATCAATGATTACCTTTCCCGAGGTCTGGCTCAATACACCACATAGAATATTCATCGTAGTTGATTTGCCGGCCCCGTTTGAGCCAAGGAGACCAATGACGCCAACTTGCTGGATTTCAAAACTTATATCCCGGATTGCCCAGTCCTTACTGTAGCGATGGGATAATCTCTCTATACTTACTATACTTCTTTCCAATTTTACCGCAGATTTAATCTTTAATATCCCCGTGTGGCGGAGATATTGGTAAGACAAGAAGAAAAGGGCGTAGAGGTATAAGAAAATTAAATTTTATAGATTGGGATAAAAAAGGTACATCAACAGGAACAATACTATTCCAAGCTTTTTCTTGAGAATCTTCAGGGCATAGACCATTTGTTTTTTCACGGTCTGCTCCGAAATCCCCATTATATCGGCAATTTCCCTATGGCTTAAATGTTGTTTCCTGCTCAAAAGAAAAACTTCCCTCATTCTGGCCGGAAGTTCGTCTATTTCCCTGTCTATTATATCTTTGAGCATCCTTTCGCGCACCAGATGGTCGGTCTGTACCGTGCCGGTCGCCGCAAATTGCCTGATCGAGTCGATGTACTTGTCTTTTACTTTTTGGTGTACCACCATGTTCAGAAACTGGTTATGGACACAGCTATAAAGATATCCTGATAAATTGCGGTTTACCGGGAGAGATTCCCTTTTTTCCCATACCATGGAAAACACCTCGTGGATCAGATCTTGTGCCTCCTCTTTGCTCCTGAGCTTGTTCCAGGCATGATTGTGTAAGATAAATTTATATCGGCTATAAATTTCTTCAAAAGCATACCTGTCCCCGTCCCGTAAACGTTCGGTAAGGTCAATATCGGTATAGCTTGCGTAGTCTTGCATAAAGGCTTTGGCGGGCAAATCAGCATACAATTATAACAAATAATGAGCAAACAAGTTAAAGCAGTGCTTAAATACAGGCCTTAATATCGTTACAGCCCGAAAAACTTAACTGGTCAGAACAGGTTAAAAACGGGCATTTTGCTGATTATGTATAACATTCAAGATTTACAAACGACGGCTGATTATAACAGATCAAAACTGAGGTTCTCCTACTTTTTATTCTGAGCCGTGGTAGAAATGAGCGGGAAACATTTCGAGTTTACCTTCAATTGAAAGATTACAGTAAGGAATAAAAACAAGAAAGCGGGAAAAACCAAAGGCTCTTCCCGCTCATCTAAATTAACGCTCTCTAAATATAAACGCCATAGCCGGCAATTTGTTTTGTGCGATTTAAAAAAAAATCAAATTAATCTATCTCCAGCCAAGTCCGGGCGCAACGTGCTCCAGAATAGCAGATAACACATGGATATTGTAATCTACGCCTAAGGTGTTTGGAATGGTTAGTAGTACCGTATCCGCTTCCTGTATCGCCTCGTCGGCAGCCAGTTCCTTTATCAGCTGATCGGGTTCTGCAGCATACCCCCGACCGAAAACCGCCCTTTGGGTTGGCTCGATATAGCCAAAACTATCCGTCCCTTTCCCCTGTTGCCCGAAATAATACCTGTCCTGATCGTTCATCAGCGCAAATATTGAACGGCTGACAGAAACCCTTGGCTCGCGATCGTGTCCCGCTTTTTTCCAGGCTTCCTTGTACAGCCTGATCTGCTCGGCCTGCTGGATACTGAAGGGCTTTCCATTTTCATCAAACTTCAAAGTAGAACTCTGCAGGTACATTCCGTTCTCTGCCGCCCAAACAGCGGTCGCATTGGAAGCAGCTCCCCACCAGATACGCTCGCGCAGCCCCTCGGAGTATGGTTCCAGCCTTAACAATCCCGGAGGATTGGGAAACATTGGATTTGGATTAGGCCTTGCAAAACCTTCGCCTTTCAATCTTTCCAGAAACTCCAAAGCCTTTTGCCTTCCCATATCAGTATCGTTCTCCCCATCTTTTGGTGCGAAACCGAAATACCGCCAGCCATCGATCACCTGCTCGGGAGAACCCCTGCTGATGCCCAGTTGTAACCTGCCACCAGAGATGAGGTCGGCCGCACCAGCATCCTCAACCATATATAAGGGGTTTTCATAGCGCATATCGATCACGCCCGTTCCGATTTCGATCTTAGAAGTTTTTGCGCCAATTGCCGAAAGCAGCGGGAAGGGTGATGCCAATTGCCTTGCAAAATGGTGTACCCTGAAATACGCTCCGTCAAGGCCGATCTCTTCGGCCGCAACGGCAAGATCGATGGATTGCAGCAAAGTATCACTGGCGGTACGCGCCTGATATGAGGGATGGTCCGACCAATGGCCAAACGATAAAAATCCGATTTTCTTCATTTCATGAATTGCTAAATCCAAAGTTACCATTACTCCTATAGCGCAAAGGTCATCGTGTAGTCATAACCTCTACAACCCTTCAGCAAACAATAACCCGGGCTAATTGTTCCAAAATCAGTCATGTCAAGAAGAAAACAGATACGGTCAAAAGAGCAGTTCGCTGCTGCGCTCGAACTGGAAAGAGCGGGCGATGATGCCGCCGCATTAAAACTCTACCGGAAATCCGCAATCACAGATCCTGCCAATTCCCACGCATGGAACAGGCAGATGGTGCTTTTGCGCAAAGCGAAATCAAAAGAAGATGAGGTAAAGCTCATCAAACTGGCCATTGCCGAATACCGGAAATCCTACGAAACCAAACAACAAGATTGGCTGAAAGAAAACCAGGCCAAGGCAGACAGCACCCGGGAACTGGCCCATGTACTCGGTCTTTTAGAACCAACAGGTCTTCCAAAAAGCGACGACACCCTCATCGAAAAATGGCAGACCAGATTGTACCTGCTCGAATACCGCATCAAAAATGCACGGAAGAAGAAAAGACCGTCAAAAAAGCCTGTAAGCAAATCGCCAAAAAATGCAGCTCCTGCACCCGCAAAGCCTAAGCAAACCGCCACTACTACATCCAGGCCAGTAAAAAAGAAAGCGGGAAAAACCAAAGGCCCTTCCCGCTTATAATTAACGCTCAAAAATAATTTAACGTCTGGCTGTTACAGCTATTTCAGCTCCGCAAAACGAAACTACTTGTCCGAATATTTCTGTTCCAGCACCTCGATTTCCTTTAAGGCTTCGGCAATACCGTTACGCTGGGTAGTCAATAAATTTAAATGGTCCGAATGCAGTTCATTGTCCTTTATAACCATGTCATACTTTTCTAGTGCCGCCTTTTCACCAGTCACCACTGCACTTAACAAAGCGGTCTCGCTTTTATCGGTTAGCGCTTCCTTGATATCGATCCAGGTTCTATGAATTGCTCCCAGTATTCCACCCTCCTGGTTATCCGAATCCCCGCCATGTTTTTCCAGATGTGCCTTCAGGTCGTTTTCATACAAGGCACGTTCTGCAACATATTTCAAAAACACTGCTTTTAACTCCACATTATCGGTGGATTCTGCTGCTGAACTATATCCTTCTTTTCCATCGTTGATGATGGATACCAGACCCTTTAGGTCTGAAATGATCTCTTGATTGTTTTCCATGGTGAATGATTTTTACTAACAAACAGCAACCTACCCTATAAGGTTTTAGCAAAACCCCACAAGTAATAAAAACATAACAATAAGCCGACATGTTGCTTAGTTATGCCAGCCGAGAGAAAACCATCCTACCTTGACTTTGATAGCGAAAAATACCCGTGGAAGCAGGACATCGATTATAAAGATAAGCCTGAAAAATACAGGGTTGGAAAGGGCGAACAAGGCGTTCTGATCTGCGAGCCCTATAAATCTGAGATCGGCCAGTTCTGGAGGTTCAGGACACCAGAGGTTGCAAAAGAAAGCAGTGAAAAGATATTTAACATGTTCAGTAATTACCTCCTGGCAAATGATTTCGTGGGGGCAGACATGGCAAGAAAATACCTGCAGATGGGCTACACCCGCGCCAGGAGGTATGCCAATTACAAAGGCGGAAAGAAATACGACAAGGACAAAGATTATAAGCCACTGGAACGCGGCACCGGATCGGCAGAAAAAGCACAGTCTGCCGAAATATTCTATACTGCCTATAAACTGGCAGAGGCCCACCCGGTCTACAAATCGCTGAAGTCAGACTGGAAAAAACGGCTGGGATAGCAAAGCAGCCCAGGTATAAACCAATGAAAAACAAAACGTTTCCCTGCAAACTTGTACTTAAAGCCCCCGAAACAACGGCCTTTACACGGTAAATACGATCGTTACTTTAAGCATTTTCGGGATTGTTTTCAGGAATATAATTTCTGTTCGTCGGTATAATAACTGGTCCTTCCGCCTATCTTTTCAGATTTCAGGGCCGCCCCGGACGGCGACTTCTCAATCTTTGCGCCATGCACCTTCATGAAGTCACGCAGCTCCCCGCGAAGCTCATCTCCATTCTCTTTTGCGATTGCGGCAATGGCTTCTTTCAAAACAGCCCCCAGGCTGATGAACAATTTCTTCACGATTTTTTCCGGTATGGCAGAGCTAACCGAAAACGGGGATACCCCTGCATCCCAAAGGATTTCATCAGCATATGAATTGCCGATCCCTCGCATCTTTTTCTGGTCCATCAGCACCTCCTTAACCATTTTCTTGCTCTTGGAAAGCACTCCGGCAAAATAATCCTCGTCCATTTCCAGCGCATCTGGTGCCTTGGCTGCGTCGGGGTTTAAGGTAGGTGTTGCCGCACGCAACATATCTACGACCACAAACCCCTCTCCTCCGGAAAAATGAAAAGCAAGGATGGTGTATTTCGGAAGCTCCGAATCTTTCTTCAATGCCTCCAGTTTCCCCCGAAGCATGAGATGAACCTGTAAAACTTCCTTATTGAAGTGAAAGTGCAAAGTTTTTCCATAGCGCAAAACCTTCGAAAGCTTTTTTCCTTCGAGTTTTGCCTTGAGCTGCGTGGCAGTCACGTTCAGCTTTTTTGCCACTTTTACTTCCAACTCCTCCAGGGTCTTTCCCCTGAACCGGCGCGAGATGATTTGCGCAAATACTTCCAGGTCCGGTAGTTCAGCCATAACCACTTTTTAAGATTAAACGTTCAAATATTTTTTGATCTCCCTTACCGAACTTCCGTTCAGGACGATCGCTGCTTTAAGATCTTCTACCGAAATCTGAAACTCCTGCGCCCAGCGGGCAACATCGACGGGATCACTGGCATTGATTTCTCTGTGCTCCGAGCCATCGTCGAAAGGCTCCAGCGTATCCGAATCATCTTCAATCGGGTAGCGTTCCATGATCTCATCCCGATCGGGGATCTTTTCCACGAAATCAAAATTATCCTTGTTCTCTTCCATAATTATCTATTAATAAACTCTTTGGTTGTATTTGTTAAGTCCCATAGCTGATCGATTTGCAGGAATTAAACATCGTTCAGGGCCAAAAAGTTTAGGCTAAATGCTCAGCAATACTAATAGGTATCCCTAACAATCTGGCGCAGCATGTTCAGGTTGGCATGCGCCTCGCCCATAGTGTTATTGAAATACACGAATACCTTTTTGCCCTCCGACAGCCACCCGGTTACGTAACTTGCGTACTCATACAATACATCATCAGCGTAGCTTCCCCTATAGTTTCCTCCCGGGCCGTGGAACCTGAGGTAGATAAAATCAGTATGGCTTTCCCTCACAGGAGAACTGGCAGGCGACTTATCGTGGATCACCATACCAAGCCCAAACTCTTCCAAAAGCTCATACACCTCATCTATATATAAAGAAACATGCCGAAATTCTAAAGCGATCTTCCATTCAACAAAAGGATCATTATCCCTAAGCACGGACATTAGAAAGCGCAGCTGCGCAAAATTAGAAATTCTTACGCTCGGCGGGAACTGTACCAAAAGACAACCTTTTTTTTCCTCAACATGCGAAATGACGGAAAAGAACCTGGACACGACCTCCGGATCAAAGGCTAGGTCCTTATTATGGGTAATCTCCTTGAAAAGCTTAAAGGTAAAACGAAATTCTTCGGGCACATCCGCCGCCCACTTTTTCATCGTGGAAGCCTGCGGTACTTTATAAAAGGAGGAATTAATTTCAATAGAATCCATCAGCGAGGCGTAATAGCACAGCCTGCTCTTCTCCTGGAATTCTTCCGGGTAGTGCAAGTTGTTGGGAACCGGTAACAGTAGCCCGCTGGTACCCGAGTAATAGTTTTCAAAGGCTATATCCATATTCTCCAAACAACCGGGACAGAAAATTGTTGAATGGCCAGATCAGAACAAAGCAATCTCGTCCGAAGTTGTTAAACATAAGGTTATTGGCTGCCTGAATCCGTTAATAGCCAAAGCAATCCAATATTTTAATAAAGAGGTACCTAAAGCCTATGGTTTTACGGAATCAAAAGGAAGTCTATCTGAATATACCAGCAGTAAGCAAATTTCTGAAACAACCGTCCCTTTGCCCTGGAGGTAACTTCGCTATTAGATAGATTCCAGTCTATAGTAAACAAATAAGACTGGAGGGACAATTCGATATGCAATTGGGGCCGGTTTCCCATAATTTCACAAATAATCCTGAACGATGTCCTTCGCAAGTACATGAGATTTTAAAATCTTCAATGCAAATGAATATATCCGTTTTACATGCATCTAATAAAGAAGAGAAAAAGCAGTTCGGCTGCCATTCTTTAACTTTGCAGTAATTCTTTCTCTGAATCTTTGACAACACGCATACTCCACAAATTAGTGGATTTTACCAAAAACATAGCGGACCCGGCCAAGAACACAAAATAATTTAGATTGGGGATAGCCATTAATCGGTTATCGTTTTTTTTATAATACTAAACGGCACATCATGGCCAACAGAACAACACACATGGTGATCACGACTAAACTAAATCAATTTAGCCTGTTTAAAGCCGACTATTGCTCAACTCCTCCTATTCAACCTAACTCAAAATTTTGATTTGATGAATTATCTTTTGAAAGAATCTTGTTTTTATATAACTTATCCCAAATTTAGAAAGTGAACACTTACAAGCACGCCATAGACAACCTTTTGCCTGATGATGACGAACAGCGCGTTGCAGCATTAAGGAAATATCAAGTTTTTAACGATGAACCTGAACCGGTATTCGATAGAATTTGCGAACTGGCCTGTACTATGTTTAATGTCCCGATTGCTCATATTTCGTTTCTCGATGAGGATAGTGAGCTGGTTAAATCCAGTATGGGGCTGGGTGATCAGGTGATTAGAGTTGACCGATCGATGAGCCTTTGCGCCATTACGGTATTAAACGGCAATTCGACGGTTATTCCCAATGCCCTGTTGGATGAAAGACTTGCAGGGCACCCGTATGTTTACGGAGAGTTTGGGCTTAGGGCTTATGCCGGCTCGCCTATCTTGAGTAGTGATGGCCATATTGTTGGAACGATGTGCCTGGTTAGCCGTGAGGTACGCGATTTTTCGGAGCATGAGATAAGTTTGCTGGAAGGATTGGCGCGGGTTGTTGCGGAGCAGCTGGAACTTAGACTGGAAAACCTGGAACACAATAACCGGCAAAAGTCTATCCAGAACAGGCTTATTGCCAGCGAAGCCCACCTGCGTTGTATTTTAGATACAATGGCCGATGGAGTATGTATTGTTAATGAAAACGGTATTACCACCTACATTAACCAGATGGCAGAGCAGATTTTCGGAGTAAATTTGTTGCAAATGCAAAGCCGGTCATATAACGACTCACTTTGGATAAATCTTCGCCTTGACGGATCAGTGCTTCCCATTGAGGAGCACCCCATGTACACGATGCTTAAAACAGGTGCCCCGGTTTATGACCGGGAAATTGGCATAGCCAAACCTGAACAGGATATTTTTTACATCTCAGTTAACGCCGTACCTTTGTTAAGCGATCAGAATGAACTTTCAGGCGGAGTTTGCACCTTTATTGATGTGACGGCGAGGCGGAAGCTTATGAAAGAAAAAGATGATTTTATAAGTATCGCCAGCCATGAACTAAAAACCCCTATTACAAGTCTGGGCGCTTCGCTGCAGTTAATAAAAAAAATGAAAGATAATCTTGCTTCGCCGATGCTGCCCAAGCTTATTGAGCTGGCAAATGAAAGTATGGAGCGGCTCAATAATCTGGTTGGAAATCTGCTGGATGCGAACAATATTAATATTGGAGCGCTAAGACTGAACAGCAAAGCTTTCAATATTTATGAAATGATTGATGCATGCTGCCAGCAGTTGCGGCTTGCTGGCGAATACCCGCTGATGATAACAGGCGATCGCAGCTTGCGGATGTATGCCGACCAGGAAAGGATAAGACAAGTGGTGGTTAACCTTATCAATAATGCTATCAAATATGCACCAGAGTCAAGGGTTATTGAAATCAATATTTCTACGCAGGATGGAATGGCAAAGATTTCTGTGGAGGACCAGGGAAAGGGCATCGACATCGAAAAGATACCACATCTTTTTGACCGGTATTACCGCGCAGATTACAAAAGCCTTCACTATTCTGGCCTGGGACTAGGCTTATACATCAGTGCAGACATTATACGAAGACATGGAGGAGAGATCGGTGTAAACTCGGCACCGGGCCGGGGTGCCTGCTTTTGGTTTACAGCTCCTTTATCCGGTCAATAAGAAGATTCGTTACCCTTTAAGCAGCGTTGATACCTTTTCGGTGAGCTCGTAGATATCAAAGGGTTTTGCGATAAAATGCTGTTCGCCAGGCCAGTTTGAGATTTCAGAAACATTGGTATGGGCGCTCATGATTAAAACGGGAATGTGTGCGGTTACCGGGTCTTTGGCTAATGCAGCGCTAACCTCGAGTCCATTCCCATCGGGTAACATAATATCAAGTAAGTAAAGATCCGGCACCCCTTTCTCTGCATTAAATCCGCTGACATCTGCAAAGCAGGTTACCTGGTGACCTTCCATTTCGAGCACTATTTGAACAATTTCGCTAATCCCATTATCATCCTCCAGGACATATATTCTTTTTGCCATACGGTCAATCACTATTTTACTTTAGCCAGGCGGTTCTAAAAAGACACCATTTGGTGGTTATAAAAATATAATTATAATTCAAACTGAGCAAACTAAAATTATTTGAAAAAACGGGATGGCGATCCCATCTGCTCATACGCTAATCAAATAGCGTCAGCGCAGGTGCTGAAAGATATTGTTACTTTCGTTTTTATTACGCGCATTATCTTAGGATACATTCTGCACAATGAAGTGATAACTGCCCAGCCCCTGGAGCATGCCGATTTCAGTTCACCCATCGAACCTGTATCGTTCATGAACATGTATATTTTTTAAGCAGATTAAAACCAATCTTCTGCGGATTTGTATTATTACCGGCCACAGCTGCCGCAATAGAAAAAATCAATGGAAAAATTACTTCTTTCAGAAAATGTAAAACGGTTTATGGATTACGCCGTAGACACGCTTAAATCAATGGATGGCGCTCCGAGTCACGACGAGCAGGAAAAAGCAGAAGTATTGAACAGGATATCAATACTAAAAGATTATCTTAATGATGTGGAGCAGTCCTACATTGAAAACTCCCCAGGTGACCGATCTGAACCAGTAGATCCAGGGTACATTGCTGAGGTGGGCCATAGCTAAGCGGCTTATCATTCAAACTTAAGGTGAACCTTCACGACGATTTGAAAACATATCCCGTAGCTATACAATGAAATTTGTTTACAAACAGCAAGGTAAGGAATCAAACAATTTTGATGCGTATCGGTCCCTTGATTTCATCAATGTCAACAGGTTTCCCTTTTTGGGTGATGACAACCTTGCCCTGTTTATGCAGATCAATCGCAACTTCTCGCACTGCGTTCATCTCGTTGCGCCAATCTTGCGGAAATAGCTGGCGGGCGATTTCGGATGGGCATGTGCTCTTACCGGGTCCACGTGTTGTGGCGAGGGATAAAATGGCGTTTGAGATATCGTCCCTGCTTTGTTTCATGGGATAAAAGTATTTTCATTATAGAATATATAAGTACAACATGACATATTATGCCATTGTGATTCCTTTAAACCGCAGATGGACGCTATACAAAGTATCACAATAAAATGGCATAACCTTTTTATTCCTTTTCGCAATGCTGTCTCAACTGTTTGGGGCCCTGGGGCCATATATAGGCAGTGGTCTGTTTTTTCCACCCGATGCTTTTATAGAAACGATCTGCTCCGGGGGCAGCACTAAGGTTGACAAAATGATAATTTTCCAACTGGCTGTTCAGTGCCGTGACCAGGTATTTACCCAGTCCCTGGCCCTGATAGGCTGGGTCTACCACCACATCAGCCAGCATGGCATAATACCGTCCATCACCTATAACCCTGCCGAAAGCGATGATCTTTTCCCCTTCATAGATAAAAAGCGTGGAGGTGCTCATCCTGAAAGCTTTTTCTATCTCTTCGGCTAAGCGGTGCTTCCAGTTAATTTCCTGAAAGAGCTGGAGTACACGTTGCCAGTCGATACTGGTTAAATCCGGATTTAACTGATAATTGTATGCAGGATGTTTTTCTGGTAATGTCATTTTTAGAATAATACTGTAGAAGGATAAAATGAGCTGTTATGATTGTGCTTAAAAAACTGGTCGTAAAAGTAATGGTAAATTTGTGGATTACGTGCTTAAATAACCAGCAACTAACGGCATAACGCAACAACGGGATAATGATTTGGAATGGTCGCTGTGCGATCATTACGTGCTAAAGCGACCATTATGCCGGCAATAAATGTAGCTAGTATCAGGCAGATCAACAGCCACTCAAAAGAATCAATTTTTTTCATCACCATAATAACCATCCTTAATCAGCTAAAGTTTGTAACAGCGGCTTTACACTGACCGGTTTGAAGGAATACTAAAACGAGAACATTCTCCGTAGATTATCAGCTTTCGAAGTACAAGCACTGGATTTCGCAGGACACTCTAAATACCTCATCGTTTTCGAAACCTATTTCATTCAAATTAAACCGCTAGTAACATACCTCAAAATCATCTACCTCAAAGGTCCGTGGTTTACGATAACTGTTGCCCCCGCTGAAAGAACCGACAAGATATGACACCCTGCCCTTGCTGATTTTCAAGACAGCGCTCTTCGGGCGCAATCTGGTCCTGGCCGATGAACCGTGCAATGCGTTACAAAATTAAAGCAAGGCCTGGCTTTCGATATCTGCTTCCATCAACCTTCGATTTCGATTAAACTGCTGCACGCATAACCGCCCGCCCCGACATTATTTTTTCGATCAGGCCTTGCAAACGGCTACGATAGTCGCTGCCCAACCACTTCACATAGTTTTTGGTTACATTACCCAGGCACTTGCCATATTGTTTTATCCTCCAGTCGATTTCTTTGTCAAGTTCATGTGCCAATTCAAGCGCCTTAGTCACCGTTTCAGCATTATCAGCACACATCATTGCATGTTGCCTGATAGAATTGCGGAGCACGGTTTTTGCTTTTTCGCCTTTCTCGATTGCTGTTTGATAAGCGGCGAGTACATCGAATGATATCTCTATGCTGTTTGGAAACTTGTTCCTCATTTCGGCAGGCATCTGATGGATATCATCACTGGCCTTTGTCAGCATCTGGTGATAGATTTCAGGGTTTTCATATACATGCTGCCAGTCTAACGGTGCATCCCATTCTCCAAACCTCTCTACATTATTGCCAAGGTCTATAATACTGAAGGTCTTTTTAGCAGGCAAACGCCTTGCTCCCCTGCCGATCATCTGATGATAAAGCGTAATTGAGGTGGTAGCACGGTTTAAGATAACCGATTGTACAGAGGGTTCATCAAAACCGGTAGTTAATATGGATACAGATGTCAGTATTGCACCCTTTGTTTTTTTAAACCATTTTAATATTTCAACCCGTTCTGCATTTTCTGTCTGGTTATCCAGGTGGCGTATGGGATAACCGGACTGCTGAAAAACTTCCAATACCTTTCGTGAGGTAAATATGCCGTTATTAAAAATCAATGTCTTTTTCCCAAGAGCGTGTTCCTCGTAGGCATGGATCAGCAGATCGAGCATGACCTTCGATGAATATAGCTCATCGGAGCTGCTCACTGTAAAATCACCATGTATGCCCCTGTTAAGCGTGTTAAGTTCTACCTCGTAGCCAAAGCTCTTCGGCTTTGCCAAAAAGCCCTGTTCGATCAGTGAACTGATTTGCTCTCCGAGCACCAATTCACTGTAAAAGCTTTTCATCGGAAGCGCTGCATCTGCCGAGAAAGGTGTGGCGGTTACGCCAATTATCCTGGCGCCTGGGAATTTTTTAAGCAGTTTGTGGAAGGAATTGTGATGGGCCTCATCTACAATCACAAGTCCTACCCCTTCAGTATCGATTAGACCATCATCGATCCTGTGTTTAAGGGTTTCGACCATAGCCACATAACAATAATAATCATCTTTTTTGGCTATCCGTTTAACCCTGCTATCCACAACTTTATTAAAAACTCCTGTATTTTTCAGTGCCAGCGAAGTCTGTTTGCATAACTCCTGCCGATGGGTTAGCACCATTACCTTCTTTCCGTATTTTTTGATAAAGCGATCGGCAATTTCAGAAAAGATTACCGTTTTGCCGCCGCCTGTAGGTAGCTGAAAGAGCAAGCGTATCTGATCAGCACCGGCTTGCATTTTTTCAAACAGGGTTTCGATCGCATGCTGCTGATAGGGATATAGTTTTTTTGCTGGTCCATGCACAGCCGTGGGAGATAAAATTTGCATGGTGTTACAACCATGCAAGCAAGCGGAAAGTTTTAAAACAGGCAGGGATCATAAAAATCTTTATTTATAAACCGCGTCGCGGAATCGGCGATGAGCCTGTAACTTGCATCGCAGAAAACCAAATAAAATATTTTCGCGTATATGGTAATGTAGGGGGTGAGAGTCCTACATCCGGCGAAAGCCTGAGAGAGCGTTAATTTAGATTGGGGGTAACCATGAATTTGGTTATCCCTTTTTTTTAGAACCAAAATTAGCCTCTATCCCAATGTCATTAAGTTAAGGTTTTTACCACAGTGGGGCGAGTATGACGAAAAAGAAAATAAAAGTTAGCAATCAGAATCAAACCAGCAATTTCCCATATTCAGGGTTTTACTAAACAAATTTAGCCCAATAATAATAGTGTATTATTGGGCTATGGAGGTATGTATTAAGGTTAGAGTGATTTTATTCTCCCCAGTTTACCTGAATATTGTGCTTTTGAGCATATACTTTGCCTTTTTCCATTAATGCATTAAAATGTTCTTCGAAACGTGCTCCATATTTTTCATCGATATTTTTAATGATTTCATCTTTGGCACTTTGGCTGCCTTTACTATCGCACAATTTAGCGTAAGTAAGATATTCGTTTTTATATACAGGGATAACGAGCTCATACAATTGCTGGGAAAGGGCTCTAATTTCTTTTTTTTCTTCTCCTGAAGCTGAAAGTTTTTTTACTTTTTCGAGCGATTGTTCGAGGTATAATATTTTGTTATTGAGGCTAACTGCAGCTTCGTCACCTTTCTTTTTACTGGATGGAATATCGGGATATTCTTTCGTTTCATCGTTAATATGACGGGCCAGATCTTCGCTGGCAAAATCGTTGATCATATTGGTGTTTAGGATGGCGATGTCGAAGAAACGTTCAGGGGTTTCGGAGCAGGCGGAGAAAAAAAGAGTGAGGAGGGTTAAAATAGTGAGTCTTGATTTTTGGGATAGTGCTTGTAAATTGTTCATGATCTAAATGGGTTTTCCTTATAAAATTTAAGCTTCAATAAGAGCAAAGATTGAGCCGTTTTTGAGTTTTTACCATATAAAATATAAGGTCATTTAAGTACCTGGCCGGTTGATCAGTCCGGAGACGGAAGTCTGGAATTGGTTTACAAAAGATATTTTTACCATGAACCCTGTAACCTGCAAAGGGCGTGAGCCCCGGAATGTTTGCGTTTCATTGTAAGAGAATAAATTAGCCAGGCCATTAAACCCCAGGATTAACCTCCCCTATCCCAATGTCATTAAGTTAAGTTTTTACCACAGATGCACACAGATAAACACAGATTTTATATTCGTGTACATCCTTTTATCTGTGAATCAAAAAACAACATTTAAGTCTGGCAGGCCTGATTTATAAAAATAGCCGCCCCGGAAAGAGGCAGCTATTAGATAAACGCTGTTTTAAATTTTAGGAGGTGACCAGATTGTACCAGTTTGACTATTGCTCAGCCATGGTTTACCACTACAACTTGTTCCTGGGTGTGCTTTAAGACAAGCTTTCACGAACGCGGCACCGGCTGCATGGTTTTTTTGTTTTTTGGCACTGCAATAAGTAGTTCCCGTGTTATCCTGATAAAGCTGATAAGCCGGGTATCCCAATCCACTAGCAATTTGAAAATTACTTTGAACAGCCCCTGGGTAACTGGTTTCTGCACCAAGAACCCATGCTCTTGAACTTTCATTTGTACCAGCAATCATATCAGCAGGAGGATCCAATGTGATAGTCACTGTTGAAGATGAACTGCTTGAACTGGCATTATGCGAATAAGTAGATTCCGATCCACCACCTAAAGATATGCCCAGGAACGAGATCCCTAAAGAAACTGTTTGTTCAATAGTTTTTTCAATGCTCTCATATGATTCACTATGTACAGTGATTTCAACAGAAGGATAATTACTAATTGCAACTCCTGTTAAAAAGCTGAAAGGACCGCCCTCAGAAAAATCAATACCTGGTTTAGGAGAAAATACAAAACCTGAAACATCTTTAGAACCATTTCTGATTGCATCAGTGATTGGTTTCATCCATGACCATTTTAAACCAGTAGCCACATTAAATGAGGCAGGTCCATAATTAACCAGGGTAACACCTGTAAAAGTCATTTTTACACTAATTGTATTTGAAGTGGTTGCAATCGTATCTGAAAAATAGCTTGCACTTCCGTCTACGGATAAAGTGAGAAAAGAAGCGATAGGAATTTTAAAACGTGCTCCACCCTCAATATTTATTTCCACCTCACTTTTGCTGGAACGGGTAACGGTCATGTTTAACTCAATCTTATTACTGGTTGCACTTAAACCATTAATGATATCAGACAATGGCGTACTTACTGCATAAGCTGGGTGATAAGTAGTAGCACTATCATCTAATAACATACCACCGTTATCAGCAGTAGCATACTGAACATTATCTAATACTGTGCTTAAGTACCCGGTATTCATTGTGGTTGCGTTTTGCAGGGAGATACTGCTGCCCAGCGCATTCAGGTAATTGGCAAAAACCGGTAATACAGGCTGACCACTTGCGGGTGTTTTGTTTAGTAATTTAGCCAAATTTTTAGCTCTCTGAATCGTATATAGATCGGTAGCAGGACTTGCCCAGGTGGTTGCAATAGTACTCATAATAATATCTATTGGCTGCTGTTTACTCGTGGCTGCTACCGGGCCATAAATGGATGTCCAAAGCGTTAAGAGCGCCATTTGTTTATTGGTCGCTGCTTTTTGTGCAGCGTTAAGCGCTGCTTGATCAGCATTCGACAGCTTATAGCCCACGCTGGCTAATGCTTGCGTATAAATATTAACAAATGGCTCGCCAAGTGTTACAGGAGTTGCATTTGCTGTTAAAGCAGCACTGATCCAATCATAAGTTGTAGCATTAAACTGCAGGTTATTAGGATTGAGGTAATAGTATGGGAAGTTTCCTAAAGCGCTTGCATCAAAATCTGTTAGCGGCTCTTTTAATACAGATGACAAAAGTGTTGTTGCCTGCTCTTTCAATGCATCGATAATTTCTGGTGCTTCTGATCCAACGGTTAATTCGGTATTCATGGTCTTAGTTTTTTAAGAGTTTAATTTTACCTACTCTGTTAAGGCTTTTCGGTTTCTGCCTTTGTCAGTTTCAATTAAAGCGCTTTAATCGTTTGACATGTCAAAGTAAAGGCAGAATAAAGGTTTTTTTCTGCGTTAAATATCCCGGCTTGGTAAACAGGTGTTTTAACCTATAGACCAGGTAAAAACACCTGGTCTATAGGTTTCAGGAAAATAATAAAGGGGTTTTCTATTAGAATTTGACTTCGAAGATGCCATACTTGATGGCAAAGATGACTAAGCCGGCTGTGTTTTTACAACCAGTTTTGATAAGCAGGTTTGTCCGGTGTCCATCAACAGTACGACTGCTGATAAAAAGTTTTTCAGCGATTTCGATATTGGTCAGTTCATCGCAGATCATCTTTAAGATGGTGGTTTCGCGCTCCGAAAGATTAATGGGTATACTGTTTACACTTTTTAAACCTTGTTTGCGGTGTTTGGCCGCGTTACGCATCGCATTTAAAGTTTCAATATTAAAATGAAATCCAACATGATAGGTATTATGAATAGCAGAAAACAATTCGCTGGTTTCACAATTCTTGATCAGATAACAGCAGGCTCCGGCCTCTATCATTTTACTTAGATAACGCTCTTCACCATGCACAGAAAGTATGATCACTTTTATCGAAGGATAATCTTTATGTAAAACCGCATTCAGTTCAACCCCGTTCATCTCGGGCATATTCATATCAATCAATGCCACATCAGGAAGGCTTTCCAGCCCGGCAAGCTGTTCTAAAAAAACCTTCCCGTTTTCTGCCTGAGCCACCAGCTGGTAATCGACTTTACAACTTAAAAGATTAACCAGTCCTTCCCGAAATAAGTGCTGATCATCAACAACAGCGATCCGTATTTTGTCTGACATCATTTAAAATTTAAACTAATGGACTGTTCAGCACGATAAACATAGCGAAGCCAGCTCCCGGAGCAGTTTTTACCGTATAAGCCGCATTGATCATATTTAACCTGCTTTCTATATTTTGCATCCCCATTCCTTTTCTGTTCTTCTGATTCGCAGGATCATACCCTATTCCTTCATCCCTATATTGAATAGCTAATAAACCATTTTCATTGAAAATGGATATCTCTATCCGTTTAGTACTTCCATGTTTAATTGTATTGGAAATGAGCTCTTGTAATACCCTGATTAAGGCTAATGCCATATTGTATGGTAATTTGTCTGTAATAGCCTCTACATCATTGATAATGTTTATCAATGAACCATCTTCATTATTTATGCTATCAATTAATTCTTCAAGCGCTACCGTAAAACCAAATAATGCTAAAGCAGGAGGTGATAAATTATGTGATATATTACGTACATCCTGTATAATTTTATCAATTAACAATTTATGAGTGGCCAATACAGCTCCACTCCCCTGTTGTTCAGCAAGATCCTTCCGGTTAATTAACATTCTTAAATTTGACAAAGAACTGCCAACATCATCATGTAAATCCTGGCCGATACGCTTCCTTTCTTCCTCTTGTGATTGTAATACCACCCGCATCAATTCCTTTTGATAACTCATTTCTGCCTCATGGATCTGCTGCCTGTTCTTGAGTAATCTTTTCTGATTGTTGATAAATAAGATCACAAATGAGATCACCAGCAGAGAAATACCTCCGGTGCATAAAATGATTAACAGAAAAATATTATCCCCTATTGTTTGCTGCATTTACTAAAGCCAAAGGCAATTAAAAGATACATCATGAGTAAAAGTGTGGCATGGATATTCCACATTAAAATATTAATCGCATAATATTTTTCATTCATCTCTTGTACAGTTAAATTTGAGAAAGAGAAAATAAACAAGGCACCGGAAAAGTATAACAGTATGCCAATATTAATCCAGTTTACCGGATTTAATGACCATCTGGTTTCTGCATCATTGCTCTGCGCAAAATAAGCAAGACTACAGCCCATTATAATTAATGCCTCAACTGGTCTGGCATAGGTATTAAATTGATAGATACTTTGGAAGAACAGGAAATTTACTATACAGAATACCGGAAAAATAACCAGCAGATATTTAATCATCCTGCCAGCTGTTTCCTGCTTTAAAACGGACAGATAAAAATAGCTCATCAATACAAATTCGAGTATAGTAAAAACATGCAAAACCGGAAGATTGTTAATCTTCTGGTTTGCAAGCACTACAGCCAATACATTCACTACACAATCCAGTAATAAATAATACCAGATTATTTTTAACGGCCTGCCAGCGTTCTTTCTTTTGGAGGCAGCCATACCAATAGGAATTAAAACACTTACAGGAACAATTATTCCTGTATAAATCAAACTGGCTGGAATTGCCATTATTTTGTATACCTCAAATAAGGCTCAACACTATTCAAACTGTCAAATAGCGGACTCGTGGTGTTACATAAAGTTGGACAAGGCTGAGTGAAATCATACACGGTGGAATATGCTTCGTTTTGTAACATGTCTTCCCTGGATATATTGGCATCACTGGATCTGGTAAGCATGTCATTATTCTGCGCATCCACCGGAACCAGCATACCACAGATTTGCAATGGAAAATCAGGATCAGGTATACTCATATATAACCTCACTGAACTTGCATCCGGATGTTCTTGTTTCAGCAAATCGATGTCTCTCATATTAATATTGATTGCTCTGAAAATTAATTGAGCAGGTATTAATGGCCCAACAGAATCACCAGCCGCATTGGTCTGTGGCAGTTTGGATTCCGCAGGCAATGAGGTGATCATTTTTCTCCAGGATGTTGCTCTATCAATGGCAACACTCAAAGGAATGGTTGGTGGAGTTTCAGCTATTATACTGTTATGTGTTATTTGTACAGATTGGATATGATCAGCGTTTTCCATGATTTTTTTATTTTATATTAATAAGATGTTATTTAATAATACTTTTTAGTATTCCATTGGCAGCACTACAACTGTAGACTACAGCATAACGAGATGCACCGACTGCATTTATTGTCCCGGTGCGGAATATGCCAAAAGCTGCTACCCAAAATAAATATTCTACGGTAATCAGGGGATCAACAATCCTTAAATTAGGCGTCGCCACTCTGCCAAAAGTTGCAGATGGTGTATTTCCGCTCGCCATTACTTGTGGCTGTAATTGTTTGGCGAGTTCGCCTGCAAGCAAAGGCTGTAAATTTTTATCCGTTAAAAACAAAGAAAGTTGATTGGTAAGGCTTTTAAAATGCCCTGTTACAGGTGCATAATTAAGCACAACACCATAATCAGTATTTTCTTCTGGTAAATCAACGGAGGGAAAAACAGCTTTAAATAAATATCTTGATTCCAAATAAGCGGAATCAATTGCTTTACTAATAGTCTTTGAAAGTGCTGAATCGGGCAAATCTGATTCCGCAAACGGAGGAGAAACCGAAACATTAGTACGTGGATTGAGTGAGGTAGTAATTAAATTCAGATCCTCAGTAGCGGTTGGAATGTCCGTTATAAGCGTTTCAGTTAAGGTCAGAATTTCTTTTTTGGTGAGAGAAATAATGGAGGCAAATTGTCCCATTGTAATGTTTGATTTAGATTAAAATACTTACTCTTTTACGGCTTTTCAGTTTACGCCCTGTTGCTATTGACAGCTGCTAAATTATCTTAAAATATTGATTTGTAATGGGATAGAAATACCCGATTATTTAAGGTGTTTTCGTCTTTTTACTTTAGATTATTTTTTAGTATATAAGAAGCTATTAAAAAATGGCTGAATAAAAATGATTATTGCTAAGGAGTGAATAAAAAGACGATCGCTGGTTGAATAAATAGAAAAAATATGTCGTTTTTTTTATCTTTGGATTATCGATGAATGCCGAAGAAAGACCGCACGACAACAATTTTAGCGAAGAGCTGATTATCCAGGCCCTCCAGTCCTCTCCAGATCCAACCGCCATATATACCGGTGAAGAAATGATTATCCGTTTTGCGAACGCAGGAATGCTTGCGCTATGGGGCAAAGACATTTCGGTGATCGGGAAACCACTAATACAGGCAATACCCGAACTTGCAGGCCAGCCCTTTCTGCCTATACTTGAACAGGTATGGCGTACCGGCATCAGCTACTCGGTAACAGACGCCCCTGCTAAGCTGATTAAAAACGGGATGCCGATAACAGATTACTTTGATTATGAATATAAAGCGTTGCTTTCAGCAGACAACAAAACCTGGTGCATCTTAAATACCGCAAAAGAGGTTACATCAAGAAGGGCATACCTGGAGCGGATACAGCAAAAAGAAGAAAAAGAACAGGCACTTATTGAAGAAATGGCTACCACCATGGAAGAGCTCACCTCTACTAATGAAGACCTCAACATTTCTATGAAATTACTGGAGGAAAGCCGGGAACATGTGAAGACCATCATTGAACAGGCACCGGTGGGTATTGCGGTACTACAAGGCCCGGACCATATTATTGAAATGGCCAATACGGCGATACTAAAGACCTGGGGACGCGAAGGGAAAGAAGTAATAGGACAAGCCCATCATACGGCCAGGCCGGAGCTCGAAGGCCAGCCGGTAAACATGTGGCTGGACAATGTATATGAAACCGGAAAACCAAAGATTAATAAGGAGTTTTTGGTAAAGCTCCGTGATGAAAGCGGACTGAGGGAGGCCATCGTAAACTCGATCTATCAGCCCATTATCTCTTCGGGTAAAGTTACCGGAATACTGGTTATTCTGGAAGAAATTACCCAGCAGGTGCTAGACCGCCGTAAAAACGAGAAAGACCAGCAGATGCTTAGCCTGGCCATAGATGCGGGCGAACTGGCTACCTTCTATTATGAACCCAGGAGCAACCTCTTCTCGGGCAATGCCCTGCTAAAATCCTGGTTCGGACTTTCAGCCGAAGAACACCTGGACCTTTCGCTGGCCCTCAGTTCCATCCACGATGAAGACAGGGAAAGGGTAACTGATGCGATAAAGGAATCGCTAAGGGATGGATCGGACGGACAATATTTTATTGAATACAGAATAAACAACCCAAAGGAGCCGGCCCCCAGACTAGTACAGGCAAGGGGAAAAGTGTTTTATGATCCGAACGGTAAAGCGGCCACGTTGAACGGTACACTAAGGGATATTACCGAGCAGAAAAAAGACGAACAGCGGAAAGACGATTTTATGGGTATGGTAAGCCACGAACTTAAAACGCCATTAACATCCCTTCAGGCCTATCTACAGGTGCTTCAGCGAGAGGCCAACCTTACAGAAAACACCACTCAGCAAAACGTACTCGCCAAATCAATCAAACAGGTGCGTAATATGAATTCCATGATCAATAGCTTTTTGAATATTTCAAGGCTGGATTCTGGAAAAATGTTGATTGAGAAATCAAAAATCGACCTACCGCAACTCTTTGCAGAGCTGGAGGAAGAAATGCTTTCCTCTATACATACCCATATCATTGTGTTTGAACCTGTGCAAGCGTTAACATTATACGCAGACCGCGAAAAAATCTCGCAGGTGATCCATAACCTGGTAGGAAACGCCGTTAAATATTCGGAAATGGGCACACGTATTACCATTGCCTGCACGGCACTTGATCAGAACAGGCTGAAGTTAACCGTAAGTGATGAAGGGATAGGAATTGCAGGCGAAGACCAGCACCTTATTTTTGAACGTTACCACAGGGTCCAGAATCCTCAAATCGGATCAATTGCCGGCTTCGGGATTGGTCTTTATCTCTGTCGCGAAATTATAGCGCTACATCATGGCCAGATTAGCGTTGAGAAAAGTAACAGCGAAGGAACCACATTCAGTGTTGAACTGCCCATGGGAAATTAAGGCAAGAATATTAATTGGAGGTGATTGTGTTATTGGTTCGTGAGGGCAAATTCTATCTTTGTCGTTGTTAGCGTTATGAATTACTAGAATATGTGCCAATGGAGACGATTATTTTAAGACCTGAAAATGAGCTGCTGAAAAAATATGTAGAATATTTTCTTTTTTTAAAAAAATCAGACCATAACCTGATCAACTACACCACTTTTCCCAATAACAACCTTTGTTTGGCCATCTATAAAGAGAATAAGGTGAGCTATGTTAACGATGGTAAAAATAATATTTGCAGTATAGCTGTGGGGGGAAATAGATTTTCAAGCCGGATATATGGTTTTCATACCAGTCCCTTTAAAGTGAATCTACAAGGGGAACTTGACCAGGTCTGCATCATATTCCGCGCCGCTGCCCTTGGTGCATTTACAGGTGAGAGTCTGGATGGGATTGGTACCGCCGATCGGGCCATGGAGGATTTCCTACAGTTAAAAGATGGCTTTCTGTTAGAGCAGGTTTTTGATGAGCATCATCCGGTTTTGAGGGCAAGGCTGTTGGAAAAAGCATTGCTTGGAAAGCTTAACGACCGTATTCCTTACAGGCTACGGGAAGCGCTCGAACACATCAGACTGGCCAGTTATTCAGGTCAGGATACCATTATCGAACTGCTCTGCAAGAAGCTGGGTATCAGTGACACTACGCTGTACCGCCTTTTCAAAACCCATTTAGGCCAGAACCCCCAGCAGTTTCTTAAGACCGTTCGGTTCAGGAGAGCATTGCCAGTATTACTTGGCAAGGAAGCCCCGCTTACTCAGATTGGTCTGGATCACAATTATTATGATCAGGCACATTTCATAAAAGATTTCAGGGCTTTTGCCGGGCTGGCTCCAAAGAAGTTGCAAGGAAAGATATCGTTAGCCCAGGACCAGCTAGCCTGGATTTTTGAAGAATCCAAACATGAATGATTTTTACAATTATTTGGTATAACTAATGTATTTCTTTGTGCAAAATAAAGATTTTTATGCGCAAACTTATCATTCTCTCAGCGATCTGCTTTTTCACTTCGTGTGCCTTAAGAAATACTAACAGACCAGGTTTCCCTTTGGCAGGTCTGGAAACGGTTCCTCAGCTAAGCCACGCGCAGATGCTTGAGGACCATGATTCACTAGTCTCCCTTATCCATCAGGTAAGCCCCGTTATTTATTTCAACAAAGAGGTTCGCAGAATAGATTTTGACCGCTATGCCCGCCGGTTAAGGAAGAGCATCACCCCTAAAACGACGATGGCAGATTTTCTGCATATTGTAGACATGACACTGAATGTGGCACAAGATGGGCATTCGGGCAGGCTTGGAAGCTGGCAGCTGAATATCATGAGAACCAACTGGATACCCAATGGGATCATCAAACATATTGACAGCATTTCTATGGTGTATGGGCATGCCTACGAAAAGTTTGCCAACCGTAATTTTACTAATAAGCTGGAGCTGAACCTGGTGTATACCGATGGGGATTATTACAACATGCTGCCCTTCTCCTACAAGGGCGTTAAATTCCCTGCATCGATGAGGCTCAGGAGCTGCAATGGTTTAAAGGTACATGCGTTTGTGAAAAAGCAATATGCCCATATTTCTCCGATGAGATGGGATAGAGCCAACAGAAAGGTCTACCATGAGGCCTTCTATAAATCTGCCGAATTCTTTAAAAGAGGAAGTCTCCGGTTAGTTTTTGAAGATAAACAGGGAAACATGAGACAACTAAATGCATCCTTGGGAGACACGGTCAGCTTCGGTAAAAAAATTCTGAACCCCTTTGGTTATAATGACGAATCAGTTCCCCTGACAACACATTATTTTGAAAAGGATGGTATTTTTTATGCGAAAATGCCGCTTATGGTAGAGGCCTATGGCGATTCCCTGGCAAAGCAGCTAAAGCCTTTTATTGAAAAAAGCATTGTAAAATCTATAGTAATTGATATAAGGGGGAATGGTGGTGGAAGCGACAATACTTACGCCAATTTCCTAGGCCGGATTATGAAGGATACCCTGAAACAGGATGTTGTAGTTGGGAGGAATTTCAGCCCATACAACCAAAAACAGTTTAATGTTAATGCAGATTCAGTAAAGAGTAAAAAGGGTTTTTCCTTCAATGTTGCCGTAGCTACACTTAAGCAGCCCAAGATGTATTTTATTTCCATTCCGAACTTTACCTTTGTACTGCCTGACAGCCTGAACTATAGCTTTAAAGGGAAGGTTTATGTGCTGCAGGACAGATATATCTATTCCTCTGCCTCCAACCTTTCCAATCTTGCAGCCAGGAATGATCAACTGGTCAGCATTGGCGAAACACCAAATCTTTTGGGCGGACTTCAGACGAATCCTTCGATTCTGCAGTTGCCCCATAGTAAGATTATTTTTAGGATCGAGCCGCAGATTGATTTTACCGGAGCAAAATCTGTTGTGGATGCTTTTCAAAATCATGTGGAACATCCGGTAAGTTATTCCATAGAGGAACTTTACCAAAGGGTCACTTCATCAGACGATATTTTCGGGCGCGAATTCTTATATGAAAAGGATCCTATGTTTCAAAAGGTACTGGAACTTGAAGGTGTCCAGCTTAGAAACAAGCGCAGGCCATAGTACTCGGCAGATATTTTTACCCCGATGTATCCTGTTTTACACAGCGAATAGTTTGAATGACACAGCACTTAGATACAGTAGGTAACTTTGTGGTGAAATTTCTGATGCTTTTAGCAAAAAGGCTATTTCCCTTATAAATATGTTGTTTTAAGCTAATTAACGATAATTAGCTTGCGACTGTTATTAATTATGGGCTCCGTTTGCCATTCGCAAATAATAATGCCAGATTATGCACAGGTCATTATCATTTCTAAACCTGAGTTCGGTTATTACTACCCTCTTCTAAGGTTTAGAAACCTAATGTTAAAAAAGGTAGAAAAAAGATTGGGTGCGAACAGCAAACGGGGCCATAAAACCGGTTTAAATACTTACTTCCTAACTACGGTGATTTTGTGGACGAGTGCAGCCCGTAATCCATCAGTAAGCGGCACAACCCTACCATTTTTTCAATATTGGGCTATTCCTGATCCCCCATCCCGGTACCCGCCTACAAAAACATCAGTACCCGAAATGGCTGTAGATAAACCAAAAGCACTTTCAGGTCCATTGGATAAAATGACAGGTGATCCGTTTTTCCAATATTTTGCCTGGTAGGTTGACTTTCCGGGAGCAATTTCCTGTCAGGCAAGGTACACATCGTTTCCCTGTATAAATATGTGATTTGCAAATGCATCCCGACTCCCATCAGTTAGTGAGCATATAGTTTCATTGCCACACATTTATTTTTGGTAACACCTGCCTAACTATTTCAAAAAGCAGATAGCTAATTCCTGTGCTTTTCATTTTCTGTTAGCTACTATTAGCTACAATAAATAAGATTGGGCTGATAAAGCCGTCTACTTTAGCCTCCCGTCCTACCCAAACCACTTAGTTTTGCCTTTTATACGCTGATAAAATTACTGGGCTCCACGGTAAATTGCCCACCATTTCATTTATGGTAACCGGACCCTGTACTAAGCCAACTTTGATTCCAGGTACGCCTGGTAAGTTTTTGTCTTTCTACCCAATAAGTGTTCCAGATCGCCTGATTGATATTCAAATTCACCTTCATCAATCGCGGTTGCCCAGCCCGTTATAAATTCGGCAACATGACGCGGAACCCCGTTTGCCATTATTCCATCAATATATTGAGCTGTTGTAATGGTTGTAAAAGGAACAGCCTGCCCTTTTATTTCCCCAAGGATTTTTGCAATGCCGGCAAACGAAACAAGATGGCTGCCACCTAAGGAGTAGGTTTTATTTGCGTGCCCCGGCGTAGAAAGTATGGTAGCGTGAGCTTCTGCCAGCTCATCTCTTGTAGCCGGAGCCATCTTTCCGTTGCTTGCAGGAACTTTTATTCCATTTTCGTAAGGATTAGGATCAAAGTAAAGCGATAAAACATCCATAAAGGGCGGGTGGTACACGATGGTGTAATCGATTCCCGAAGATTTAAGTACCTGTTCAGTAAAAAGGTCTGACTCCGTAACCTCAGGCATGATACGTCCTGAACCTTCCTTACGCATGATGGCCATATATACCACATGTTTAACACCAGCCTGGCGTGCGGCGGTGATTGCATTGAAATGTTGGGTAGACCGGTCTGTGAAAGCGACCGCACTAGTGAGCATTACTTTATCAATGCCTTCAAATGCACGTAATAACGACTTATAATCGGAATAATCGCCAAAACGCACTTCGACACCTTTAGCTGCCAGATCTTCTATCTGTTCTTTTTTGCGGGAAAGCCCGATAATTTGGCTTGCAGGAATTCCTTTTTTCAATAATTGCTCAACCGTAGCTTTTCCGATTGAACCGGTAACGCCGGTTACCAATACTTTTTCACCCCCTGGTGTTGTTGAATAATCTGTCATTTTCTTTTTATTGTTTTAAATGATTAATTTTGCTTTTGATTTGCAAGTACAAAAAAAGAAATAATACTTTTAAATTACAAGTAAAAAATTAAATAATTACTTTCAATATGAAAGTAAAATAATAAAAAGAAACATGAAAACAAGTGAAAAGCGCTCCGATTGCCCCATCAGTTCATCGCTGGATATTTTCGGAGACAGGTGGTCGCTATTGATTGTCAGGGACCTCATGCTCCATAAAACCCGCACTTACGGTGATTTTACAAAGTCGGAAGAAAAAATAGCGACGAATATATTAGCAAATAGATTACAGGTACTGGAGGATCATGGAATAATTATCAAATTACCCTATCCGGATAACAAAGTAAAAGTGCTCTATCAACTCAGTAAAAAAGGTATTGACTTAATACCCACGGTGATCGAAATAGCCCTTTGGGGTGGAAAACACCTGGCCAACACTGATGAATCTTCCCCCTTTCTTAAAGCAGTAAAAAAGAACAAAACAAAATTCCTTAACAATATAATGGATAGGCTCCTCACAGAAGACGAGGCTTGACTCTCTAGTATTTTTAATAGTATGGCTTAATAAGCCCCGGGATTTTATGATATTTGTTAGATCAAGATCATAACAACCCGTGAAAACCGCAAAATATTACCTGGCCGCTATATTCGCTTATGCAGTATGGGGCTTTTTTAGTTTAGTTTTAAAACCTTTAAGTACATATTCTTCGGTAGATATTTTATTTTACCGCATTTTTAGCTGCGCGATATTGATGCTCTTAATTACCGCGTTGTTTAAACGTACAGAATTGGTTAAAACTTTTTCAACTATTAAGGCCTTACCTTCCAAAGAGAGACGGAATATGCTTTTGCTGAATATTGGCGGGAGTATCTTCTTAAATATCAACTGGTTCTCCTTTATTTACGTACTCAATCATGTAAGCATTAAGGCTACCTCCCTTGCCTATCTGGTTTGCCCTATTATTACTACTTTGCTCGCTTACTGGCTTTTGCATGAAAAGCTTAACAAAGTGCAATGGACGGCCGTTGGCTTAAGTATATTTGGCTGCTTGATGTTATCGTATGCCAATATTATGGATATGGTTTACGGCATTGTGATTGGGTTTAGCTACGCCGCTTACCTGGTAAGCCAGCGTAAAAATGTTGGGTTTGATAAGTTCATCCTGCTCACCTTTCACATTTCGCTTTCCGCACTTATGCTACTGCCCTTTTACCCTGCCTACAGCGGGCCTGTACCTACTGAAAAGCTTTTTTGGTTGCTCATAGAATTGATAGCAGTTGGCTTTACAGTGATTCCCCTGTTTTTAAATTTGTATGCCTTAAAGGGGTTGAACTCGTCAACAGTGGGAATGTTGCTTAATATTAATCCGATTATTGGATTTATGATAGCAGCTTTGGTATTCCATGAGCCCATTAGTCCATTACAAATGGCGGCATACAGTATCATTTTCATATCGGTTGTTGTTTTCAATGCGCATTACCTTTTAATGAGGAAGCAAAAACACCTGCCGGATAGGAATAATTCGGATCCTGCCAAAGAGCCGGATTAATAAAAGAGTAAAGATCATAAGTTTTTACCCACCGATCTACACAGGTTTTAGATCTGTGCTTAAATTATTTTTACCGGTACTGCAGGGTGAAATAATACGTTTAATTTTACCAGAAATATTTTTAACCATGGGAGGCACATTGGATTTTAAACTCGTTCAACCTGAGGAATCGATAAAAGATTTTGTCTATTGTTTTTCCTCGCTGCAGAACTTTTCCAATGACCACAAGGCGGTAGTTACTCCCAATGGAAGAATTGACCTGATTTGTTCAAAAACCAATAACAACAAAATACAGGTTGCATTACTGGGGCTGGAAACCCAACCTAAATATCCGGATCAGGAAATATCGGATTTCTGTTCAGTCAGTTTTAATCCGCTAGCCATAGAATATATTTTCGGCTTTCCGGTGGCTGATGTCATCAATAGCGGGAAGCTGATGCCCGATGATTTCTGGGGTTTAAAAATAAAAGATCTCGATCATTTTGATGCCTTTTGTGATATGATGACAAGAAAAATCACTTCGCTTCTACCTGAAGACGTGGATGTACGGAAACGTAAATTGTTTGAACTGGTTTTTGCGCTGGACGGCGAGATTTCAGTTGCTGAACTCTGTGAAAAAATTTCGTGGAGCCCACGCCAGATTAACCGGTATTTTAATCAACAGTTCGGACTTCCGTTGAAAGCGTATTGCAAAATCCTTCGTTTTCAGGCTTCCCTCTCCCATATTAAAGCCGGTACGCTTTATCCCCAACTTAATTTTACTGATCAGTCTCATTTTATTAAAGAGGTTAAACGCCTTTCGGGGGTTTCACCCAAAGAGCTGTATAAAAATAAAAATGACCGTTTTTTACAATTTTTAGTTGATGGCCAAAAGTAATTTTGGAGTCTAATTTAAAGATATGTTACTAAAAAATAAGCAGGTGGCCATTATAGGCGGCGGCCCGGGCGGACTGACGCTGGCAAGGCTTTTACAACAGAAGGGCATTGATGTTAAAGTATATGAAAGGGATGCTAACCGAAATGCACGGGTACAGGGTGCTCCGCTTGACCTGCACGAACATTCGGGGCTGGCCGCCATACGGAAAGCAGGATTGCTGGATGCATTTAAAGACAATTATATGCCTGGAGCCGACAAAACAACGATTACCGATGAAAAGGGTGAAGTGGTTTTTAGCGACCATGACCTCGAACGCATGAAAGAAGAAGATTTCGGGCATGAACATTTCCGTCCTGAAATAGACAGAGGTGCTTTACGGAAGATATTACTGGACTCATTGCATCCTGAAAATATAATTTGGGACAGCCAATTCCTGTTTATGGAAAAACAAAAAGATGGCTGGTTGTTACATTTTAAAAATGGATCGGAAGCGTATGCTGACCTGGTGATTGGAGCAGACGGTGCCAACTCAAAAATCAGGCCCTACATCACTGGTATTAATGCATTTTATTCGGGTATTACGATGCTGGAGGGAAATATAGATAATGCTGAACAACAAGTACCCGAAATTACCAGACATCTCCGTGGCGGTAAATTAATGGCCTTCGGAAATGAAAAGAATATTCTAATGGGAAAGAAAGCAGATGGAGAAATCGGATTCTATGCAAGTTTTAAAACTGAAGAAGATTGGGCAAAAAGAAGCGGTTTAGATTTTTCGAGCCGGTTGCAGGTGTTGGAATGGTTTAAGAAAGAATATACCGGATGGAGTGATCTTTGGTACGGACTGTTTGAAAATACTGCGGCTCCTTTTATTCCGAGGCCAATCAACTGCATGCCCTTAGACCAAACCTGGGACAGCCTCCCTGATGTTACCATGATCGGCGATGCTGCCCATCTAATGCCACCGTTTGCAGGAGAAGGCGTTAATATGGCGATGCTTGATGCCCTGGAATTGAGTGAAAGCCTGACAGGCAGCCATCAT
>Ga0190271_10000073_pt1 | contig 56649 bp, 54 predicted proteins | sample Popmic356T_FD_133747 | JGI IMG/M metagenome (GOLD analysis project Ga0190271, IMG submission 133747) | Populus adjacent soil microbial communities from riparian zone of Weber River, Utah, USA - 356 T | ecosystem: Environmental > Terrestrial > Soil > Riparian zone | place: USA: Utah | collected...
CGCGGCCTCGCAATCGGTCAGTGCGATGACACTATGATCCATGATCTTCAGGAGAAGAGCATGCAGGTCGACGAAATCACCGGGGATGTGAACCGCAGTCAGCTGCCGCGTGCCCTTTTCCATTAGATCGCGCGCGCCGCATAGCGTAGCACGTTCTACCGATAGTTTCCGTTCAGTTCCAATTACCGGAACACCCAGTGCCAGCTTGTCACCCCTCTAAGTTGAGCAATCTACAAATGCCATGGCGCTGCAGGCAACGATACTATGACGAGCGGCTCAGGTGCGGGAGCGTCGACTGCAGTGCATAGAGACAAGTCTTCAGCAGCAGCGTGTAGCGCCGAGAGGCGACAATCTCAGCTCCCTCCGAGGACAGCATCGGCAAAACTTTCGGCCCGGTCGCAAACGGCTAGCGCGGCACGCTGAGCCGGCTCAATTGGCGGCCACCTTCGTTGTCACTTTGTCTTCCTGCTCAAGTTGGCTCCAGGCATTCTGCTGCGCCAGCATGCCCCGCAGATAGGCGATGTTGGCGTGCGCCCGCTCCGGCGTTAGTTCGCCACGAGCTATCTGTTCCGCTTCGTCGAATCGGCCCTGCAAGCCGACGACCAGCGCCAGGTTTTGGCGAACGCGGCTGTCGGCGCCCGGCTGGCTGATCGCCGTCCGCAGATAGTTCTCCGCCGACTTGAGGTCGCCGCCTAGCACATAGGACATGCCAAGATTGGACAGGATCGACGGCTCGTTCGGCTGCAGGTCCAACGCCTTGCGATACGCTTCGCGCGCCTCTTGGGGGCTGCCCAACTGGTCGAGGATGGCTGCTTCGGCCGATAGCAGCTTCCAGTCCGGATATTCCGGGGTCTGCGCTCGCCGAACGGCATCCAGGGCCGGCTGGAGCTGTCCGGCGGCGGCCAGCGATTTGCCATACGCAGCCAGCACCTGACGGTCTTTGGGCAGGCTGATGGCCAGTTTGCGCATGACGGCAAGCGATTGCTGCGCCTTGCCCTCGATCTGCAAAACGCTCGCATATCGCATCGCCGTCGCCTTGTCCTCGGGATTGCGGGTGTAAGCGCCGCCGAGCGAGGCGGCCGCGCCTTCGATCTCGGACGATGACATCTGCTCGACCGGCTTGCCGGTACCGCGCGAAATTGAGCCAGTGATAAGTTGGCTGTTGGCGCAACCGGCCAACATCGCCGCCATCGCGGTCGCGGCAATCGAACAGCCGAGCCTGCCGGCCATTGCCTTCCTCCGCGCTTTGGTGAACATCGTGCGACCTCCAGGGCGGGAACCTTGCATGGCTCCACGTTGGCTAAATTAGTATTCAATTAACCCTAATGGACGGTTAAGAACGGCGCGGATCACGCAGGAGCGGGCATGCCAATTGAGACGATCGACAAGGCTACGGCAGCGTCGCGGCCAATCCATTTCGTGGCGAAGGATGCGCTCGATGCGGTGCAGCTGAGCGCGCGGCAGCGCAGCTGGGCAGAGGCCAACGGCTTCAACGGCGAGGCCGGCAAGCTGCTGGTTCTGCCGGACGATTCGGGAGGCATAGAGGCCGCTCTGTTCGGCCTTGGCAGCGAAAACGGCCACACTGTGCTGGCATCGGGGAAGCTTGCAAAGCTGCTCCCGGACGGCGATTGGCACTTCGCCGTGAAGCAGGGCAATCCGTCACTTGCCGCGATTGCCTGCCGGATGGGGGGCTACGCATTTGACCGCTACCGCAAGGCGCCGTCGCAGAAAATCCGGCTGGCCTTGCCGGACGGTGCGGATGCCGACCTCGTCGAGCGCACCGTGCGGGGCGTCTTTCTCGCCCGTAATCTCATCAATACGCCGACCAACGATATGGGCCCGGATGATCTGGAAAGCGCTGTCCGACAGCTTGCAGCGCGCCATGGCGCACAGGTTGCGGCGACTGCGGGCGATGCGCTCCTCGCCAACAATTTTCCGATGATCCATGCGGTCGGCAGGGCTTCCGCAATCGCGCCGCGCCTGATCGATATGAACTGGGGCGTGGAATCTGCCACCAAGATCACCCTGGTCGGCAAGGGCGTGTGCTTCGATACCGGGGGGTTGGACATCAAGCCGGCCAGCGGCATGCTGTTGATGAAGAAGGACATGGGCGGCGCAGCCAATGTGCTCGGCCTGGCATCAATGCTGATGGACGCCAAATTGAATATCCGCCTGCGCGTGCTGATCCCCGCGGTTGAGAATGCGATCGCCGGAAACGCTTTCCGCCCGGGGGATATCCTGACCAGCCGCAAAGGCGATACGGTGGAGATCGGCAATACCGACGCGGAGGGGCGGCTGATCCTTGCCGACGCGCTGTCCCTCGCCGACGAGGAATCGCCGCAGTTGCTGATCGATATGGCCACCCTGACCGGCGCCGCGCGTGTCGCGTTGGGGCCTGACTTGCCGCCCTTCTTCACCGACGATGACGGCTTGGCCGGCGAGATTGCCGAGGCATCCAGCGAAGTGGAGGATCCGTTGTGGCGGATGCCTCTGTGGAAGCCCTACAAGGCGAAGCTTTCCTCGAAACTGGCTGACACGAACAATGTCACCACCGACGGGTTTGCCGGGTCCGTGACCGCCGCCTTGTTCCTGCATCGCTTCGTCGAGAAGGCGGCGGCGTGGGCGCATTTCGACATTTACGGGTGGAACCCTGCGGACAAGCCTTGGTCGCCGGTTGGTGGCGAGGCGCAAGGAATCCGCGCTCTGCACCACCTGCTGACGCGGCGGTACGGATGACCGCGCCTCAGCCGGAGCCCGGCACATCTCGCGCAAGCCTTTTCCACGCCGTCCGGGATTGGGTGTTCGACCTCGACAACACGCTCTACCCGCATCACTCGAACCTGTTCTCGCAGATTGATGTGAAGATGACGGCCTATGTCTCCGAATTGCTGACGCTGCCCCGCGAGGAAGCCCGCGTGCTTCAGAAGGAACTCTACAAGGAGTATGGAACGACGCTGAACGGGCTGATGGTGCGGCACGGGGTAGACCCCGACGACTTCCTGCAGAAGGTTCATGACATCGACTATAGCTGGGTGAAGCCGGACCCGGCGCTGGGAGACGCCATCAAGGCACTGCCCGGGCGGAAGTTCATCTTCACCAATGGCGATCGCGGCCATGCCGAGCGCACCGCACGCCAGCTCGGCATCCTTGACCACTTCGATGACATTTTCGACATCGTCGCCGCAGGGCTGACGCCGAAGCCGGAGCGGGCGACCTATGACCGGTTCGTTGAACTGCACAAGGTGGTTGGTTCGAATGCGGCGATGTTCGAAGACCTCGCCCGCAATCTTGCCGTGCCGAAAGTGCTGGGCATGACAACCGTGCTGATCGTGCCGCGCAATTTCGAGCCGACCTTTTCCGAAATATGGGAGCGCGACCCGGGCTTTGAAGACGACGTCGATTTCGTAACCGACGACCTCGCCGGATTCCTAAAGGAGATCAACGCCGCTCGATGAAACGCTAATCGGGCGCGGTGCTTATGCCTTGACCAGCCCACCATGGTAGTCGAGCCGGTAAACCTCCCTGTCGCCGCAGTAAATCCGCTCGACCCCGCGAAAGTTTTCGACGCTTGTAGTGCTGCTGTCGACATAGCGGTATTGCCCTACGGCATGCTCGAACTCGCCGAGAAACCTCCCCTGCCGATACAGAGTTGAAAGCGACTCCTTGATGACGGCGCCCGCCCTGCTCCCGTCGATCATGGCCGGATCGAGAATGCGGCCGTAGTAGTTCATGACCCAAACCGGATCGTCATTCGTCCAGACGACTTCCTGCCCCAGGAAATCGGTGCCGCCGAAATAGCTGTCGAGGTAGCGCCAGGTGCCGCGCTGGTGCGCAATGTCGTGTGATCCTCTCCTGCTGGATGATGCCGGCTTGCCACTGCCGACATAAGTCGCGGATTTTGCCTCGACGATAAAAGCCTCAAGTTCCGCCAAGCCCGTCTCCCTCACCTCAATGCGCTTCGTCCCAATTGCTGGCCGCGCGGGCGTCGACCTGCAGGGGCACCTTCAAAGCCACGGCAGGCATGGCGGCATTCTCCATCACTGCGCGCACCAGCGGGATTGTCGCTTCGACTTCCGTCTCCGGCACTTCGAAGATCAGTTCGTCATGCACCTGCAGCAGCATGCGCCCGGTGAGCTTTGCCTGATCGAGCGCGTCGTCCATGCGGATCATGGCGCGGCGAATGATGTCCGCCGCCGTTCCCTGCAAACGGGCATTGGTGGAGGCGCGCTCGTTGAAAGCGCGGATCGACGGATTGGACGAGCGGATTTCGGGATAGTGCACACGCCGCCCGAAGATCGTCTCGACATAGCCATGCTGGCGGGCGAACGCCTTGCTTTCCTCGATATAGGCGCGGATGCCGGGGAAGCGCTCGAAATATTTCTTGATGTAGTCGGACGCTTCCTCACGTGGGATCGAAAGCTGGTTGGCCAGTCCGAACGCCGAGATGCCGTAGATGATGCCGAAATTGATCGCCTTGGCGCGGCGGCGAATCTCGCCCGGCATGCCCTCCACCGGCACGCCGAACATCTCCGAGGCGGTCGCGGCATGAATGTCGCGGCCATCGGCAAAGGCCTGGCGCAGTTGCGGTATGTCAGCGACATGGGCAAGCACGCGCAACTCGATCTGGCTGTAGTCGGCCGAGACGAGCTTGTAGCCGCTGCCGGCGATGAAGGCTGTCCTGATCTTGCGCCCCTCCGCCGTGCGGATCGGAATGTTCTGCAAATTGGGTTCCAGTGACGACAACCTTCCCGTGGTCGTGGAGGCAAGCGCGTAGGAAGTGTGCACACGGCCCGTGTCGGCGTTTACATATTGCGGCAGCGCGTCGGTGTAGGTCGATTTCAGCTTGGTGAGCTGCCGCCAATCGACGATCTTGCGCGGCAGTTCGTGGCCTTCGGCGGCCAGGTCTTCCAGCACCTGGGCGGAGGTGGACCACTGGCCGGTCTTGGTCTTCGAACCTCCCGGCAGGCCCATGCTGCCGAACAGGATATCGCCAAGCTGCTTCGGCGAGCCGATGGTGAAGCGGGTGCCGGCAAGTTCGAAGATTTCCGATTCCAGCCGCCCGGCGCCTTGCGCCAACTCGCCCGAGAGGCGCGACAGGATCTGCCGGTTGATCGAGACGCCGCGCTGTTCCATGCGCGCCAGCACGGGAATAAGGGGGCGCTCCAGCCGCTCGTAGACGGACACCAATCCCTTGGCGACGAGTTGCGGCTTCAGCACCCGCCAGAGCCTCAGCGCGAGATCGGCGTCCTCGGCTGCATAGCAGGTGGCCTTGTCGAGGGCGATTTGCTCGAAGGAGATCTTGGCGCCCCCGGTCAGCGACTTCAACTCGATGGGCTTGTGGCCCAGCCAGCGGTCGGCCAGCGAGGTCATGCCATGCGTGCTGCTGGCGCCGCCCTCCAACACATAGGACAGCAGCATCGTGTCGTCATAGCTGGCGATGTCGACGCCATAACGGCCCATCACCACCAGGTCGAATTTCAGGTTCTGGCCGATCGTGAGCACCGAGCGGTCTTCCAGCAGCGGTTTGATCAGTGCCAGCGCGTCACGCACGGGAATCTGCCCCTCCGCCAGCCCGCCGCCCAGCAGATCGCCGGCGCCGGTCTTGTGCCCGACCGGCACATAGGCGCCGCGACCGGGACGCGTCGCCAGCGAAAAGCCGATCAGCTCGGCCTGCATCGGATCGAGCGACGTGGTTTCGGTGTCGAAGCCGAACACACCAACCTGCCGCGCCTCGGCCACCCAGTCGGCGAGGGTCTGCGCGTCGCGAATGCACACATAGGCTTGGGCGTCGAATTTCTCAGCGCCAGCTGACTCGCGCCGGGCTGCCGCTAGGTCGGCCGGTGTGGCGCCGGGGCCCCTGCTCTCGCCCTTTGGGTCGGCGCGCTTGTCTCCTGACACTGCGCCATCAGCCGCTCCCTGAGCGCGACCTCCCAGCAGGGACGTTGAACCCGGCGCCTCTCCCGCCCCTACATCGGGCCCATGGACATCTGCCTGATCGATCTTGATCGGTGTCGCCGCAATTTCTGCCGCATCGGTGGCCGTGGCTTCGGCGACGCGGCGCGTCAGCGTGGTGAATTCCATCGTCTTCAGGAAACCGATCAGGCGCGGCCCGTCGGGCGGCTGCAGGGAAAGCGCGTCCAGCTTGTCCAGCACTTGGACATCGTTCTTGAGCGTCACGAGATCGCGTGAAACCCGCGCGGCGTCCGCATTGTCGATAATGGTCTGGCGGCGTTTCTCTTGCTTGATCTCGCTGGCGCGGGCGAGCAGCGTGTCGAGATCGCCGAACATCTCCAGCAACTGCGCCGCCGTCTTCGGCCCAATGCCGGGAACGCCTGGAACGTTATCGACTGAATCCCCCGTCAACGCCTGCAGGTCGATCATCTTGGCCGGTGGCACGCCCCATTTCTCGATCACCTCCGGCTCGCGAATCTGCCGGTCTTTCATCGGGTCGTACATGCTGACTGTTGGCCCCACGAGTTGCATCAGATCCTTGTCGGAGGAGATGATCGTCGTGTCGCCGCCCGCCTCGCAGGCGAGCCGGGCATAGGTGGCGATGAGGTCGTCAGCCTCGAAGCCTTCCATTTCGATGCAAGGCAGGTTGAAGGCGCGCGTGGCTTCGCGGATCAGGGCGAATTGCGGGATGAGGTCTTCCGGCGGTGCCGAGCGATTCGCCTTGTACTCGGCGTACAGCTCGTTGCGGAACGTCTTCGACGAATAGTCGAATATGACGGCGAAATGCGTCGGCACCACGCCGACATCGGTGTTGCGTGCGTCCTGCATGAGCTTCCACACCATATTGCAGAAGCCGAGCACGGCGTTGGTGGGAAGTCCGTCGGATTTGCGGTTGAGCGGCGGCAGCGCGTGGTAAGCGCGGAAGATGTAGCCGGAGCCGTCGACAAGGAAGAGATGATCGCCTTTTTGCATGGGCGGTATCGCTAGCGCGGCGGGTCCGGCCTGTCCATTGCAAAGGCCGGTCAGACTGACAGTTGGCGTCAGGAGTGACGCGAGGCCGGAGGCGGCGAGGCGGCGCTGGAACGGCGCCTGCAGGCGTTTCGCCGGGCGGAGATCGCCACTTTTTCGGGCGGCTTGAGGTCGATGATCTTGCCGTCTGTATCTCGCTTGCGCACCCCATTTGGGCCCTTGGCGGCAATGCTGAAAGCTGGCCCAATGAGGGTCGACCTGTGGCCGAGATTCTCACGCCTATGTTACAAATCTGTAATCTGCATTGCCCTTGAATCGCCACGTTCAGCGACCCAGATACTTACCCATCGGCGGGTATTTCCGTCGAGTCCGGAGTAAGGCCCGTCCCCCGCCTAGACCGGACTGCTGCGGCAGCCTCATCCCCCTCTCCGGGCTGCCGCAACTTATGAGTAAAGCCGCCGTGGTCTCCCCCTCCGCCACGGCGGCATTTTTTTACCTTGAGCATGTGGATCAATGATCAAGACGCAGTCGGGCTTTCCTTTCCGCGCAGCTGTGCTTTACGGTGGCGCGCTTCACCGGAAGGCTTCTGCATGCTTGATCTCAATCCCGTCCTCGACCATCTCGACAACTCCCTCGACGCAAGTCTGGATCGTCTCTTCGCCCTGCTGAGGCTGAAATCGATTTCCACGGATCCCGACTACAAGGCGGAGGTCCGCCGTGCCGCCGAATGGCTGGTTGACGATCTCAAGTCGATCGGCTTCGAGGCGAGTGTGCGGGATACGACAGGTCATCCCATGGTGGTCGCGCACCATGCCGGTCCTTCCGGGGATGTGCCGCATGTCCTGTTCTACGGCCACTACGATGTGCAGCCGGTCGATCCGCTGGAGCTGTGGAACGACGATCCGTTCGATCCAAAGGTCAAGACCGGTGAGACCGGCGCCAAGATCATAACTGGGCGCGGAACCTCCGACGACAAGGGTCAGTTGATGACATTTGTCGAGGCCTGTCGCGCCTACAAGGCCGTCCATGGCGAACTGCCTTGCCGGGTGACGATATTGTTCGAGGGCGAGGAGGAATCGGGCTCGCCGTCGTTAAAGCCGTTCCTGAAGGCCAATGCCGAGGAGTTGAAGGCCGATTTTGCGCTGGTCTGCGATACCGGCATGTGGGACGCCGAAACGCCGGCGTTGACGGTAGGCCTGCGCGGCCTCGTCGGCGAGGAGGTTGTCATCAAGGCCGCGAATCGCGATTTGCATTCGGGCGGCTATGGCGGCGCGGCCGCCAATCCAATCCGCATCCTGGCACGCGTCTTGGCCGACATGCATGACGACACGGGGCGTGTAACTCTGCCCGGCTTCTACGACGGCGTGGAGGAAACGCCTAACCGGATTCTGGCGGCATGGAACGGACTTGGCGAGACGCCGGAGAGCTTCCTGGGACCGATCGGCCTATCGCTGCCGTCCGGCGAAAAGGGCCGCAGCGTGCTGGAGCTCATCTGGGCGCGGCCGACGGCGGAGTTCAACGGCATCAATGGCGGCTACACCGGAAAAGGCTTCAAGACGGTCATCGCGGCTGAGGCGTCGGCGAAAGTGTCGTTCCGGCTTGTGCACAGGCAGAACCCGGAGAAGATTCGCGAGGCCTTCAGGACCTTCGTTCGAGAGCGCGTACCGGCAGACTGTTCGGTCGAGTTCCATCCGCATGGCGGCTCGCCGGCGATCCAGCTTTCCTATGATTCACCCTTCCTGGTCAGCGCCAAGAATGCGCTGTCGGACGAGTGGCCGAAGCCGGCTGTGATGGTTGCATCGGGCGGCTCTATCCCGGTGGTCGGCGACTTCTAAACCTATATCGAGATGGGCTCCTTGATGGTCGGCTTTGCCCTTGATGACGACCGCATCCATTCCCCCAATGAGAAGTATGACCTCGCCTCGTTCCACAAGGGTCAGCGTTCCTGGGCGCGCATCCTCGACGCGCTGGCGAAGTGACAGCCATGAACACAACCAACCCTATCCGCTTCCACAAGAACGATCTGCCTGACCTGGCGCATTACGACGTCGAGGCCGTGGCGATCGACACCGAGACGCTGGGTCTCAAGCCGCTGCGCGACAGGCTTTGCGTTGTGCAACTGTCACCGGGCGACGGCAGCGCCGATGTGGTGCAGATCGCGCCTGGGCAGAAGCGCGCGCCGAACCTCGCCGCGCTGCTGCGCAACCGCAAGATCACGAAAATCTTCCACTACGGCCGCTTCGATCTCGGCGTCCTTTTTCATGCCTTCGGCGCCATGCCGGAGCCTGTCTTCTGCACCAAGATCGCCTCGCGGCTGACCCGCACCTATACCGACCGCCATGGGCTGAAGGATATCTGCTGGGAGCTGCTGGGCATCTCGCTGTCGAAGGTCCAGCAGTCGTCGGATTGGGCAGCCGAAACGCTGACGCCCGAACAACTGGAGTATGCGGCGTCTGATGTTCTGCACCTCCACAGGCTGCGCGAAGTGTTGATCCAGCGCCTGGCACGGGATGGGCGCTCGAACGAGGCGGAGGCCTGCTTCCGTTTCCTGCCGACGCGGGCGAAGCTCGATCTGATGGGTTGGGACGAGCAGGACATTTTCGCGCATAGCTAGAACTTTTGCGGCACGCGCGGATTTCGTGGCGGGATGTGGAGGCACAGGTATGGCTGAGAGAAAATCGATAGAGACCGCGCCCAGGGACGGCTCCGAGGTTACGGTCTACTGGACCGACGGAGACGGTGTGATGAACGAATCCGTCGGCAAATGGGATGCCGGCGACAAGGCGTGGTGGGTCTACACCGACGGCGACACCAAGAAAAAGGTGCAACCGACGAGCTGGCGGCCTGCCTCGCCGGAGGACGATTCGTGAGCAAGGCGTTCCGTACCGTGGGGGCCGCTCGACAAGCTTAAGTCTTCGGCATGCCTTTCGGCCGGATCGACCGTTTCTGCGCCGCGATCCTGAAGGGTGCGTTGGCGGCGCCGTAGCCCAGATAGCCATTGCGGCGCTCAAGAATCTCGAAGAAGAACCCTTCGCCATAGCTTTGGCTGTAGAGCTGGAAGAATTCGCCCGCTTCATCCCGATCGTAGAGTATGTTCTCAGCGCGCAGCCGTCCCGTGAACACCGGGTCGAGCCCGAATCGCGCCTCGAGGTCGTCATAGTAGTTCGGCGAGATTTCCAGGGCTTGGAAGCCTAGTCCCCGCAGCGCCAGCGCGGTGGCGAAAATATCCTGGCTCGCAAAGGCGAGGTGCTGGACGCTCGACCCGAAACTCTCGGCGAGGAAGCGTCCGGCCAAGGTCTTGCGGTTCTCGGCGCCATTGAGGGTCAGCCGCAAATCTCCATCGATTCCCTCAACAGCCTGGCTGCGCACGAGGCCGGCGGGGTCGACGACATCGACCATCGGCGCGCTTCTGGTGTTGAAAATGGACGTGTAGAAGAGCAGCCACGTCTGCATTTCCTCATAGTTCATGGTCTGCGCGACATGGTCGATCACGATCAATCCCGCGTCGCCGCCTTGCGTGTCGCTGACCGCCTCGAACTCGATCTCCCATACGCCCGATAGTTCGCTTTTAGCATCGATGAAATAGATGATGCCCCCACCGACCCCGCGTATGGCCGGGATCGCCAGTTCGTCCGGCCCATGCCTCTGTTCGAAAACTTCAGCGCCGAGAGCGCGCGCCCGCGTCACGGTCGCCGCAGCATCCTCAACCCTAAGACCGAAAGCATACGCAGACGTGCCATGCACGACGTAGGAGGAATGGGCGAACCCCTCCTTCTCCGTGTTGACGACGATGTTTATGCCGCCTTGTCTGTAGAGCAGCACCTCCTTGTGCTTGTGTCGCGCGGCGAGGCGGAAGCCCATCATGGAGAGCAGCGCCGCCAGTTCGTCCGCTTCCGTTTCATTGGCGGCAAATTCGACGAACTCGACGCCAAGCACCCGGATCCGATCGGGAATCTCTGGAACGCCGATTGCGATATCCGGTTCAGCGCGCGCCACCCGATCCATTAGATAGATTAGCGAACGACGGCCATCGACCGCGATCGATTTCGGCGAACCCCCGCGAAACTGGTCGTTGAAAATCTCCAGCGAGAGTGGACCTCCATAGCCGGTAGCGACGACCGCGCGCATGAAATCGACTACCGGCAGGTCGCCCTCGCCAGGCATGTTGCGGAAATGGCGGCTCCAGTAGAGCAGGTCCATGTCGATACGCGGCGCGTCCGCCAGCTGGACAATGAAGATGCGGTCGCCGGGAATTGCGCGGATGCTGTCGACATCGATGCCGCGCGCCAGCGTGTGAAAGGAGTCGAGGATGATACCGATGCTGGGATGATCGGCGCGGCGCACGATCTCCCAGGCATCGCGGTGATCGCTGACATGCCGGCCCCAGGCCAGCGCCTCGTAGCCGACGCGCAGGCCACGCTCGGCAGCAATGTCACCCAATTCGCGAAAATCGGCGGCAGCGCGGTCGATGCCGCCGAGAGCAAGCGGCGAAACGTTGGAACAGACCAGCATCAGGTCGGTGCCAAGTTCCTGCATCACATCGAATTTGCGCCTGGCGCGCTCGAAGGCGCGCGAGCGCTGTGGCTCCGGAAGGCCCTCGAAATCGCGAAACGGTTGAAACAGCGTGATGGTCAGGCCGTGATCGCGCACCATGCGGCCGACTTCGGCCGGCGTGCCGTCGAAAGCAAGGAAATCGTTCTCGAAGATCTCGACGCCATCAAAGCCCGCTGCCGCGATCGCGGAAAGCTTCTCGCGAAGGTCGCCGCTGATTGAGACGGTGGCGATGGAGGTTTTCACCGGATCAGCCCGTTTCGTCGCTCATCTCGCACAGCGCGCGAACGGCATGAGCGTAACCGCGAGGCCCCAAACCAGCCAGCACAGCGGTTGCAGCCGTGGAGACCAGCGAATGGTGGTAGATCGCCTCGCGCCGGTGAATGTTGGAGATGTGGAACTCGATGATCGGCCCCGGAAACATCTTCAGCGCATCGAGCACGGGGATTGACCTGAAGCTCAAGCCCGCCGGGTTGATGAGGATGCCTGCTCCTTCGTCGATCGCCTCATGGATCCAGTCGACGATCTGGTGTTCCGCGTTCGACTGGTGAAAGCGAAGCGGGTGCGAGCCGGCGGCCTCGCGGCACATCGCCTCGATCTCCGCCAGCGTCGTGGTGCCGTAGATTTCCGGTTCGCGTTTCCCCAGCCGATTGAGGTTGGGACCATTGATAACGAAGATTGTCTTCATGCCGCTCCTCCTTGAGGTCAGCCCTGGTAGCCCAGCATGCGCGGCAGCCACAGCACGAGGGAGGGAAAGAATGTGATCAGGGCCAGCGAGCCTATCATGGCCCACAGGAACGGTAGCACGTCGCGAACCAGGTCCTTCAGCGGCACATCCGCGATCCGGGTCATGATGAACAGCAAGAGCCCGTAAGGTGGGGTAACAAGGCCCAGCATGATGTTGACGACCACCATCACGCCGAAATGAACCATGTCGATTCCGAGCGCGTGGGCTGTCGGGATCAGCACCGGCACGATGACCAGCAGGATCGTTGTTCCTTCCAGCACGCAGCCGAGGATCAGCAGCAGGATATTGACCAGGATGAGGAAGCCGTTCGGCGACAGGTTCCAGCCGGCCAGGATCGCGCTCAGCGATTGCGGGATGTTTTCGACGGTCACGACATAATTGAAGACCAGCGCACCGGCGATCAACATGCCGATCGAGGCGGTGGTTCGGGCGCTGGCCAGGATCGAGCGATAGAAGTCAGCGAAACTGACACTGCGGTAGATCACCACCGAAATGAATAGGGCATAGGCGGCGGCGACCGCCGCAGCTTCGGTGGGAGTCGTCACGCCGGAATAGATACCGCCCAGCAAGACGACGGGCATCATGAGCGAAGGAAAGGCCTCCCAGGTGATGCGCGGCAGTTCGCGCAGCGGCGTCGGCGGCTCGACCGGAAAGCCTTTTCGGCGCGCATCGATCGCGACGATGATCATCTGCGACGCCGCCATCAGGAGGCCGGGGATCATGCCGCCAAGGAAGAGGTAGCCGATCGACGCGTCGGAGATCAGCGCATAGATCACCATCGGGATCGAGGGCGGGATGATCGGTCCAATGACCGCGGTAACCGCCGTGAGCGCGGCAGCATAACTCGCTGGATATTTGCCGTCCTTGGTCATCATCTGCTGCATCATCTTTCCGGTGCCAGCGGCGTCGGCGATGGCAGAACCGGACATGCCGGCGAAGATGATCGACTGGACGATGTTGACATAGGCCAGACCGCCCCTGAAGCGGCCGACGATCGCATTGCAGAACGCCATCAAGCGATCTGTCATCGAGCCGATATTCATCAGTTCGGCCGCCAGAATGAACAGTGGAACGGCGAGGATGATGTAGTTCGAATACATGCCATTGAGGAACTGCTCGGCGGCGGTGCCCATGTCGAGGCCGGCCATCAGCAGATAGAGGATGGAGCCCGCGATCATGGCATGACCGATCGGCAGGCCGAGAAATGCCAGAACCGTGATCGCGACTATGGAGAGGGAGAACGGGCTGGCGAGGTTCATACGCCAGATCCCGCCTTGGTGGGATCGAATTCCTGCTGCGCCTTGCCGAACATCGCCTGCCAGCTGAGCCAAAGATAGCGGACAATGACGGCGACAACGAAGACAAGGTAAATGGAGAACAACAAGTCGAAGCGTATCTTCAGATAGGCCGTGCTTTCGACCTTCATGAAAGTGACATAGCTGAGCGTTGCCGGAAACGAGATGGCGTAGAGAACGATCAATGCCGCAGCCGCGATGAGGAACATCACGCGCCGCGCGGCGGGTCCCACCGAGGCGTAGATCAAGTCGAAACGGATTTCCTCCTCCTCCCGAAGGACAAAAGCCGCGCCCCAGAGCACCAGCCATATCCAGAGGATGACACTGATCTCGTTGGTCCAGCCGATCGGGAAGTTCAGCAAATAGCGGAAGACGATCTGCAGGATGAAGGCGGCGAACATCAGCGCCAGCATCGCCGCCAGAACGTTCTCGGCTCGACGGTAGAGCCAACCGCCGGCGCGTTTCAATTTCGGGTGCATCCTGCCGCAATCCTTCCGCGACCGCGCTTGGTGCCGGGCCGACATAGCCAGCCCGGCGCGCCGCGACCTAAAGCGCGTTGATCTTGTCTACCATGCCGGCCGGCCAATCCTTGGCGAGGTCGGAGGCAAGATACTGCTCCTGCACATGCTTGCGGAACGCCGCGACGTCGGGTTCGTAAATCTTGAGCCCTTTGCCCTTGAAGGTTTCGACGAGTTCCTTTTCGCGGGCGAGGTGCTTTTCGGTCGAGAAGTCAATCGCTGCGTCGGCGGCAGCCTGCACCTTCTTCTGCTTTTCCTCACCCATCTCGTCCCACACCTTCTTCGAAATGCTGAGCAGGTCGAAGCCGACGAGATGCGAGGTCAGCACGATCTGCGACATGACTTCGTAGAACTTCATGTTCTCGACATTGGGCAGCGGATTGTCCTGTCCGTCGATCGCACCGGTCTGCAGGCCGGTATAGACCTCGGCATAGGCCATCGGCGTGGGATTGGCGCCGAGTGCTGTGCCGAGAAACTGCCAGGCGTCGCCGCCGGGCATGCGTAGCTTGATGCCCGCCATGTCGGCTGGCGTCTTGATTTCCTTGTCGGACTTGAGTCCGACCTGGCGCAGGCCGAAATAGGTTGGCCCCAGAACCCTCACCCCGAGTTGGTCCTCGGTCATCTTCTTCAACTCAGCGCCGGACTCGCTGGCGAAGAACGCTTTGACATGCGCTGCGTCGCGGAAGAGGTAGCCGGCGGTGACGATAGACCATGCGGGAATCTGCTTGGAGATATCCTGCGGGGCGATATTACCCATTTCGAGATTGCCACGCTGGATAGCGACAAGCTCTGTCCCCTGCTTGAACAGGTTGCCGCCGTAATAGCCTTCGAAGGTGAAGTCGTCCTTGATGGCGTCGGCGAACTTCTTCGTCATTTCGGCGCGGATGTCCTGCTCCGAGAACACCGCCGAGAAGCGCAGCTTCGGCTTGTCCTGAGCGAAGGCCGGAAATGCCGCCGCCGTGGCGGCAAGACCGGTGCCGACCAGAAACTGGCGGCGGGTTGCATTGAACGTCATGATTACCTCCCTGTTGGTTTGCTACGAATTCTCGTCCTGCTCCGCCGAGGTGTTGATGCTCGGCCCGGCTGTCGCTTCGCGATAGGCGGCGAACGCATGTCTCATCCGATCCACGTCCGGCGCCATGCCGGTGAAAAGCTCAAAGGCCCGCGCCGCCTGGTAGATCGCCATGCCTTCGCCGCTGAGCGTGCGGCAGCCACGCCGCCGTGCCTGCGCGAGCAGTTCGGTTTCCAGCGGAAAATAGATGACGTCGGCGACCCAGCACTCACACCGCAGCAGATCAGCTGCCAATGGCATGCCCGGCAGCTTGGCCATGCCGACCGGGGTTGCATTGACGATCCCGTCCGCCGTTTTTGCTGCGTCACCCAGGTTTTCGGCGACGACGGCCCGGTCCGCCCCAAAGCGCTCGGCCAGACGGCTCGACAGCGCCGTCGCCCGCGCGGGTTCCACATCGGCCACTAATATCCGGCCGACGTCGCATTCGAGCATCGCATGCGCTACCGCAGCGCCCGCGCCGCCCGCGCCAAGCAAAAGCACGCGCTCGCGCGCCGCACCGGCCATATTGCGCCTGAAACTCTCCCTGAAGCCCCACATATCGGTGTTGTGGCCGATCCGGCGGCCATCGCGCAGCACCACCGTGTTGACCGATCCGAGCGCTTCGGCAGCCTCGGACAGAGTGTGCAGCAGCGGGATGATCTCCTGTTTGTACGGGAAGGTGACGTTCAGCCCGTCAAAGCCGAAATATTCCGCATAGGACAGAACGGCGGCCAGATCCGGCGCTGTCCGGCCCATGCGGTCAGCGTCCAGCAGGCGGTAGATGTAGGCGATATCCTGGGCGCGGCCTTCCGCCTCGTGCATGGCCGGCGTGCGCGAAAGCTGAATGCCGCGGCCGACGAGCCCAACCAATACCCGCTTCGCATCGGGAGCCAACTCCCGATCGTCGACCCTGGTCCTGGCGACTCCTGCTCCCAAACGAGCCTCCCGGATGCCATCCCCAGCGTTCCTCCTGGCATCGGCTGCACATTGTACCGGCTGGTTAATTCAGTCAACCGCTTTGTACGACGCAGTTAATTTGCTATTGATGCGCCGTCGTGGCATCGCGCGGACGGAGAGAGCCAGGGGTGACATAATGGATGACAAGCCGGCCGGCACGCGCAGCGGCTGGAAGCAGGATCCCGCCGGAGTTCGCAAGAACATTCTGGCCGTCGCGATGGCCGAGTTCGCCGCGAACGGATTGTCAGGCGCGCGCATCGACGACATTGCCGAAAAGACGAACACGTCGAAGCGGATGATCTACTATTATTTCGGCGACAAGGAGGGCCTCTACGGGCGCGTCCTGGAAGAAGCCTACCGGCAAGTGCGAACCGGCGAACAGGAACTCGAACTGGATCACCTGCCGCCGGTGGAGGCGCTGAGATCGCTAGCCGAATTTACCTTCGACCATCATAGCCGTCACCCGGATTTCATCCGCATCGTGATGATCGAGAACATCCATCACGGCGCTTATCTCGAGAAGTCGGAGCTGATCCGCCTGCTGAATGCCGGCGCCATTCAGAAGCTGGAGGCGATATGCCGTCGCGGTCGCGAGGCTGGCCTCTTCAGGGACGATGTGACGCCGCTCGAACTCCACTGGCACATCAGCGCTTCGAGTTTCTTCAATGTCTCCAACCGCGCCACGTTCTCACGGATTTTCGGCAACGCGCTTTTCAGCGGCGAAGGTCAAAACGGTCTGAAGCAGCATCTGGTCGAGATGGTCTTGGCGCTGGCGCTAAAGCCCGAGCGCCGGCCATTTCCCTCTCGGCGGGCAGGGTAGTCCGGCCGCGGAAGCGCTAACCGACGGCCGGCTGCTTGTCGCGCGCCAGCTTCTTGAACTTGCGCACCACCATGTCGCGCTTGAGCTTCGAGATGTAGTCGATGAACAGCACGCCGTTGAGATGATCGATTTCGTGCTGCAGGCACGTTGCCATCAATCCTTCGGCCGCGATTTCCTGCTGCTTGCCGGTTTCGTCGGTGAACTTCACCCGCACCGCCGCTGGTCTCTCCACCTCGGCATAGTATTCAGGGATGGACAGGCAGCCTTCCTCATACACCGACCGCTCGCCGGAACTGTGGATCACCTCAGGATTGATGAAGACCTGCGGCGACTTCGCATCTTCCTCCTTGGAGAGGTCGATCACCACCATACGCAGGGGCACGCCGACCTGAATGGCCGCAAGCCCGATGCCCGGCGCCTTGTACATGGTCTCCAGCATGTCGGACGCCAGCCGCTTGACCGAAGCGTCGATCGTTTCCACCGGCTTGGAAATCTCGCGCAGGAGGGGGTCGGGCAGGATGATGAGCGGCTTGATCGTCATTCGCCTCACCTAGGATCTTGGCCCGAAAGCGTCAACGGGAGACACAATAGTTGTTCCTGTTTTGATCTGTCTGCGCGGCGCGAATCGGATATGCTCGCGCGATGGAACAGATCAACGACATCCTTGGGCAACGCGTCGCGCAGCTTGGCGCGTCCACCGTGACGCTCGGCCAGGCGTTGGCGATCGGGGCCGCGTTGGCCGCCTTCCTGCTCGTCGCGCTCGCTGTCGCGCTATGGCGCTCGGCCCGGGCGCGCGCCGAAGCAGCCGCCGAGGCGGCCGACCATTCGCGGGATATGGAGCTGCGCATGGCGGGGATTCTGCAGTCGCAGGCCGAGATGCAAGGACGGCTCGGCACGGTCGCCGAAGTCTTCGGCGCGCGTCAGGCGGAATTGACGCAGTCGCTCGGCCAGCGGCTTGACGCGATGACGGGCCGCATCGGCCAGTCGATGACCGAGCAGACACGCTCGACGCATGACAGCCTGGCCAAGCTGCAGGAGCGTCTAGCAGTCATCGACACCGCACAGACCAACATTCAGTCGCTCGCCGGACAGGTGGTGCAGCTTCAGGCGATCCTCTCCAACAAGCAGACGCGCGGCGCCTTCGGCCAGTCGCGCATGGAGGCAATCGTCGCCGATGGGCTGCCGCATGGCGCCTATGAGTTTCAGGCGACGCTTTCGAATGGCAGCAGGCCTGATTGCCTGATCCGCATGCCGAATGGCGCGCCGCAGTTGGCGATCGACGCCAAGTTTCCTCTTGAGGCGTGGAACGCGATCCGCGCCGCCGCTACGGACGACGGCAATGACACAGCGCAGAAATATGCGTCGCAGGCCTTTCGCCGCGACCTCGACGTCCACATCAAGGCGATTTCGGAGAAGTACTTGATTACGGGCGAGACGCAGGACACGGCGTTCCTGTTCGTACCGTCGGAATCAATCTTCGCCGAGATCCACGAGAATTTCGAATCGATCGTCCATCGCGCGCATAAGGCGCGCGTTGTCATCGTTTCTCCGTCGCTGCTGATGCTCTCGATCCAGGTGGTGCAGGCGATCCTGAAGGATGCCCGCATGCGAGAGCAGGCCCATCTGATCCAGGGCGAGGTGCTCAACCTGATGACGGATGTCCGCCGCCTCGATGAGAGGGTACGCAAGCTGCAGACGCATTTTGGCCAAGCGTCGCGCGATATCGACGATATCCTGGTGTCGTCAAACAAGGTCACCAAACGCGGCGAAAAGATCGAGGCTCTGGAATTCGGACCGCCGCCGGGCGAGGCGGTTGAAGCACCGGATGGCGAGCCAAGCGGCCGCACCGAACCGCGTCGTCTGGCGGAGTCGAAGACAGGACAACTGCGGCTGCGTGTCGTTGAAGGCGACGATTAGAATTTTTTTCACCGAAATCGCAGGACCCAGGCCGGCATGTCCCTTGTTCTCGCCGAAATTGTCTGATCCCTTTTTTGCGTCCATCAACGCGGAGGAACGAATCATGGCGAAGGGTGCTTCGAAACCGAAGAAGGAAGCCAAGAAGCCAAAGAAGGACGCAAAAACGCCTGCCGCAAAGCCGGCTGGCAAAAAGTAACGTCCTGCTTCGAGCTGACGGTTGGGCGTCTGGCCCACGGGCCGGACGCCGCTTTTGAATGAGCGCTTGGCGGGCTATGACGAGAGCACAGGGGCCGCCGGAACCCCGATTCGATCGCAACAGCTCGCTGGAGAAATCGCATCCAGTAAATCAGATGATCTCTCGCGTCTTACCCGTATTTGCACGACCACGTCAGACGGAGCGGCAACATGGCCTGGGTTTATCTCTTCTTCGCTGGCCTGCTGGAGATCGGTTGGGCGATTGGCCTGAAATACACCGACGGCTTCACCAAACTGGTGCCGACACTGCTGACCGCCGGAAGCATGGTGCTGAGTGTGGTGCTGCTGGGTATTGCGTTGAAAACCTTGCCGGTCGGGACCGGCTATGCCGTCTGGACGGGCATCGGCGCCGTCGGCACCGCGATCCTCGGCATTGCGCTGCTTGGCGAGCCGGCGACGGCGGCGCGCATCGGGAGCATCGCCCTAATCATCGCCGGCATTATCGGCCTCAAGCTCGCGGGTTGAGCGCGGAGCTCGTCACCTCCAGTAGTCTTGGTTGTGCCGGCCGCAGGGTGCCTGAGAACACCAACTTGACCGGCACGCTGTACTGACAGCTCGCGATACTTCGCTCACAATCGCAGACACACTGCCAGGACCATACAGCCAGCCTCTAACGCTGAAGGCTGGCTGACGACCGACTGGACTGGAAAGCTGGCTTACCGGCTCGGAGGCAGACGGCCCGTCTTCGATTTGCGAGCGGCGTAGCGCGCGTCGCGCTTTGCCTTCTGCGCCGCTTCGAGCGCCAGCTGAGCCGCGAGCATATCCTCTTCCTCAATTGCCTTGAGGCGCGCCTGTTCGGCGGCTTCTTCCTCAGCCTTGATCCTGGCGGCCTCCGCCTCGGCGGCCTGCCGCGCCCGCTCTTCAGCCTCGCGCGCCAAGCGCTCCTGCTTCAGGCGCGCCTTCTCTGCCTCGCGCACCGCGCGAGCCTCCAGGATAGCCTTGCGCTCCTCCTGCTTGGCGAGCACTGCCGGGTCGTCAGCCGATGGCTTCTGTTTGAATTTGTCGAGGAGCGCCCTCTTCGCGGCGATAGCCGCATCACGCCGCTCCGCAAAAGTCTGGTCCTTGTAGATTGCCAAAGTTCAGTCCCTAGAATGGATTTTCGCCGTTTACATACGCGTGGAATCACGAAGTTCAAGCTTGAATTTGGCAAGGCACCCATGTTTCTCGCACATGTGGCCTCCGCGAGACAGCAAAGACGCCGTCGGCGTTCATGTGGCGAGCCTGCACTGTTCACTGCTGTGCTCTGGCCATGCCGTCTTTGCAGCCCTATGTGCTGGACGAAACGGGGCAACACCACCATGGAACTCGGACTCTATACTTTTGCGGATGTCAGCGTGGGCCATGACCCCAATCCGATCACGCCGCATCAGCGCCTGCGTAATCTGATCGAGGAAATCGAGCTGGCCGATCAGGTCGGCCTCGACGTTTTCGGCCTCGGCGAGCATCATCGTGCCGATTATGCCGCGTCGGCGCCGGTCGTGGCTTTGGCAGCGGCGGCCGAACGTACGAAACGGATCAAGCTCACAAGCGCGGTCACGGTGTTGTCGTCGGACGATCCAGTGCGCGTGTTCCAGCAATTTGCCACGCTCGATCTGCTGTCGAGCGGCCGCGCCGAGATCATGGCCGGCCGCGGATCATTCATCGAATCCTTTCCGCTCTTCGGCTATGCGCTGGACGATTACGACGAGCTCTTCGCGGAGAAACTCGATCTTCTGCTGAAGATCCGCGAAACCGAGCGGGTGAACTGGGCCGGTAAGCGGTTGCGCGCGCCGATCAATGACCGCGGCGTATACCCCAGGCCATACCAGGACCAACTGCCGATCTGGGTCGCAGCCGGCGGCACGCCGCAATCGGTGGTCAGGGCTGGCCAACTTGGCCTGCCGTTGGCGCTCGCCATCATCGGCGGCGAGCCAGTGCGGTTCGCCCCGCTGTTCGAACTCTACCGAGAGGCGGCCCGGCGCGCGGGGAATGACCCGTCAAAGCTGGCAACTAGCTTGAACGTACATGGTTTCGTTGGCGAAACGACTGCGCAGGCGGCGGATGATTTCTACGGACCGCAAGCGGAGGTGATGAACCGCATCGGTCGCGAGCGCGGCTGGGGTCCGACGAGCCGCGCCCATTTCGACCAGGCCCGCAGCGCTACGGGCGCGCTATTCCTCGGCGACCCGGAGACGGTGGCGGAGAAGATCGTCACTCAGCACCGATTGTTCAAGAACGACCGCTTCCTGCTGCAGATGGCAATCGGCACACTGCCGCATGCCAAACTGATGAAGGCGATCGAGCTGTACGGAACACGTGTCGCGCCGCTGGTGCGCAAGGAAACCGCTGCAGCCGCGTAATCTTACGATCGCCGCCGTCAGCCTTGTCGCGCGGGCCGCCGCTGCCTATGTGCGAAACCACATCCTCAGCAGTGGTCACCCTATGATCCCCTTCTCGGTTCTCGATCTTTCACCTGTGCCGGAAGGCAGCGCGGTGACGGAGTCTTTGCGCAACACGCTCGACCTGGCCCGCCACGCCGAAGCGCTCGACTATCACCGCTACTGGCTGGCCGAGCACCACAATATGCCGGGCATCGCCAGCGCCGCCACGGCGGTGGTGATCGGTCATGTCGCGGGCGGCACGAAGACGATCCGCGTCGGCGCCGGTGGGATCATGCTGCCCAACCATGCGCCGCTGGTAATTGCCGAGCAGTTCGGCACGCTGGAGGCGCTCTTCCCCGGGCGCATCGATCTTGGCCTCGGCCGCGCGCCCGGCACCGACATGGTGACCGCCCGGGCGCTGCGGCGCAATCTTGAGTCGGGTGTCGACAGCTTCCCTGGGGATGTCGTGGAACTCGCCAACTATTTCCAGCCGGCAGAACAGGGCCAGCGCGTCCGCGCCGTTCCCGGGGAAGGCCGCAACGTGCCGCTCTGGATCCTCGGCTCTTCAACCTATGGGGCGCAACTTGCCGCCATGCTCGGCCTGCCCTACGCCTTTGCCTCACATTTCGCGCCGGGCGACATGGAGGTCGCACTCGACATTTATCGCTCGCGGTTTCAGCCTTCCGCGCAGCTGGATAAGCCCTATGTCATGCTCGGCCTGAACGTCGTGGCCGCCGAGACCGACGCTGAGGCGCAGTATCTGTTTTCCTCCCTGCAGCAGGCCTTTGTGAATCTCCGCTCCGGGCGGCCCGGCAAGCTGCCAGCCCCCGTCGAGGGCTTCCAGGACGGGATCGAGCCACAGGCCAAGGCCATGCTCGACCACGCGCTGTCTTGCGCCGTTGTCGGCTCGGCGGAAACTGTACATGCAGGCGTCAAGGCATTCATCGAGCGGACGGGCGCCGACGAACTTATGGTCACCGCCCAGATATTCGATCATGCCGCACGCAAGCGTTCATACGAGCTACTGGCCGGGGCGAGAGTGGACCTGGCGCCCAATGCCCCTGCAACTTCCCAGCCTGGGAACTGAATACAAGCGGAGGCCTATGCGTCCGCTTTCGGTTTCCTGATCTGGGGAAGAGCCTCGACCACCAGCGGCGACAGCTCGCTGTCGCGCGTTTCCGCAATCTCGAAGAACTGGCGGCGCATGCGCGGATCCCAGAAGTCGTTGATGTGCTTGGCAACACCGCTTGCGGCCTCGTCTTTCGGTTGCGAGGCGAAGAAGGAAGCAATCTGGTTCGCCATGTACACCAGCTTGTCTGCGGTATTCATGGCAGAATGCTCGTCATGCGACATGCTTGGCAGCTCCGGTCGAAATGCGCTCAGGGTGAGTGAATATGTCGAACTCCTCGCCGCGAACCAGCGCGACAAGGGTCATGCCCGCAGCATCGGCGGTTCGGACGGCGAGCGCGGTGGGCGCAGAGACGGCAATGATCACAGACGACCCTAGCGCCGCCGTCTTCTGCACCATCTCCACCGACACGCGCGAGGTGACCACGACCGCGCCCGACGCTCCGTCGAGACCGGCTTTCGCCAGAGCACCCGCCAGCTTGTCCAGCGCATTGTGCCGGCCGACATCCTCGCGCGCGGCTACGATCCCCTTGCTGGGAATATAAAAGCCGGCGGCGTGCACTGCTCCCGTCTCCGCGTGGAAAGGCTGCCGCTTCGACAGAAGCCTGACCGATTGCACGATGTCGGCATCCGCCAGATTTAGCTTTGCCGCGCCGACTTCGCGGACGGCGCGCATCGCTTCATCGATGGACTCGATTCCGCATAGGCCGCACCCCACGGGACCCGCCAGCCGACGGCGGCGCGCCTCGAAGCGCGTATTCGCGCTGTCCTTGAGGCGGATCTGGATGTCGATGCCAGGACCCACCTCCTCAACGCCGATGGATTCAATCTCCTCCGGGCGCTTGATAATCCCCTCGGTCAACGAGAAGCCAAAAGCGAAATCGTCGAGGTCGGCCGGCGAAGCCATCATCACCGCGTGGGTGGTGCCCGCATAGGACAGCGCGACGGGCGTCTCCTCCGGCACCATGCGTGGCGCGGATACCGTGCCCGAGGCGCGGCGCGTGAGGCGCGTGGTGGTGGTAGTGGGGGGCTTCAAGGCTCCCTCCCCCTTGAGGGGAGGGTGGCCGCGAAGCGGCCGGGTTGGGTCATCGCGGCAGCGTGGGGAGCCGACTCTTCGACGCTGAAGGAAGCCGGGTGACAAGCGGAGAGGACCCCACCCGGCCAGCCTGCGGCTGGCCACCCTCCCCTCGAGGGGGAGGGAGCAAGTGCACCCGTTTTCACTCTGCCGCCTCAAGCCTTCCGCTGATGCGGCGCGAGCGCCGCGACAGCGCATCGTACTCTTCCTGCCAGTTGCTCGGACCGTTGGAAGGTCCGACCTGAACAGCCGTAACTTTGTATTCCGGGCAGTTGGTCGCCCAGTCGGAATAGTCCGTCGTCACGACATTCGCTTGCGTATCGGGGTGGTGGAAGGTCGTGTAGACGACGCCCGGCGTCACGCGCTCGGTGATCAGCGCGCGTAGCGTTGTTTCGCCGGCGCGGCTTACGATTCGAACCCACTCGCCTTCATGGATGCCGCGCTGCTCGGCGTCGTGGGGATGAATCTCGAGGCGATCCTCCTTGTGCCACATGACATTGTCGGTGCGGCGTGTCTGAGCGCCGACATTGTATTGCGACAGGATGCGGCCCGTGGTGAGCAGCAGCGGAAAGCGCGGACCGGTGCGCTCGTCGGTGGCGACATATTCGGTACGCACCAGTTTGCCTCTGCCGCGGACGAAGCCGTTCATGTGCATGATCGGCGTACCGAGCGGCGCCTTCTCATTGCACGGCCACTGCACGGAACCCTCGCGGTCGAGCAGGTCGAACGATACGCCGGCAAAGCTCGGAGTGGTGCTCGCGATTTCGTCCATGATCTCTGACGGATGAGCGTAGTTCCAATCGATGCCCATTGCCTTGGCCATCTCCTGCGTCACTTCCCAATCAGCATAGCCATTCCTCGGCTCCATCACCTTGCGCACGCGGTTGATGCGCCGCTCGGCATTGGTGAAGGTTCCCTCCTTTTCCAGGAAAGTAGACCCCGGCAGGAAGACATGCGCGTAGTTGGCGGTCTCGTTGAGAAAGAGATCGTGGACCACGACGCATTCCATCGCCTCGAGACCGGCGGAGACGTGCTTGGTGTTGGGGTCGGACTGCAGAATGTCCTCGCCCTGCACGTAGAGGCCCATGAAAGTACCGTCGACCGCTGCGTCCAGCATGTTGGGGATGCGCAGACCCGGCTCGGAATCCAGTTTGACACCCCAAAGGGTCTCGTAAATCTCGCGAGTAGCGTCATCGGACATGTGCCTGTAACCCGGCATCTCATGCGGGAAAGAACCCATGTCGCAGGACCCCTGCACATTGTTCTGGCCGCGCAGCGGATTCACACCGACGCCGGCCCGTCCGATATTTCCGGTCAGCATGGCAAGGTTGGCTATGGCGATGACCGTCGTCGACCCCTGGCTGTGCTCGGTGACGCCGAGTCCGTAATAGATCGCGCCATTGCCACCGGTGGCGTAGAGGCGCGCCGCCTTGCGGATGAGATCGGCTGGCACGCCAGACAGCTTCTCGACCTCTTCCGGGCTGTGACGCCGTTGGGCGGCGAATTCTGCATAATCCTGGAACTCGTCCCAATCGCACCGTTCGCGGATAAATTTCTCGTCGAACAGCCCCTCGGTGACGATCACATTTGCCATCGAGGTGATCACCGCGACATTGGTGCCCGGCTTCAGCGGCAAATGATACTCAGCCTCGACATGCGCCGAGCGTACGATGTCGGTGCGGCGCGGATCGATGACGATCAGCTTTGCCCCTTGCCGCAGCCGCTTCTTCAGCCGCGAGGCAAACACCGGATGGCCGTCCGTAGGGTTGGCGCCAATGATCAACACGACGTCGGTTTCTTCGACTGAGTCGAAATCCTGCGTGCCGGCTGACGTGCCGAAGGTCGTCTTCAGGCCGTAGCCAGTGGGCGAATGGCAGACGCGGGCGCAGGTGTCGACATTGTTGTTGCCCATGACCTGGCGCACCAGCTTCTGGACGAGATATGTCTCCTCATTGGTGCAGCGCGAGGAAGTGATGCCGCCGATCGAGCTTCGGCCATACTGGTACTGGATGCGGCGGAATTCGCTGGCCACATGCGCATAGGCCTCTTCCCATGATACTTCGCGCCACGGATCGGAGATCTTCGCGCGGACCATCGGATTGAGGATGCGCTCCTTGTGATTGGCATAACCCCAGGCGAAGCGCCCCTTCACGCAGCTATGGCCGCGATTGGCCTTGCCGTCTTTCCACGGCACCATTCGGATTACTTCCTCGCCCTGCATTTCGGCTTTGAAAGAGCAACCTACGCCGCAATAGGCGCAAGTGGTGACGACCGAACTGGTCGGCATGCCCTTGGCAAGTACGGTCCTCTCGCGCAACGCGTCGGTCGGGCAGGCCTGAACACAGGCACCGCAGGACACGCATTCCGATTCGAGGAAAGGCTCGGCCGCGCCCGACTTGATGCGCGCATCGAAGCCCCGGCCTTCGATGGTCAGGGCATAGGTGCCCTGCACCTCCTCGCACGCCCTCACGCAGCGCGAACAGACAATGCACTGGGAGGAATCGAAAGTGAAGTAGGGGTTCGACTCGTCCTTCTCGACAAAGTCCGCATTGACCGAACCGTTCTTCGCGATCACGTGGTTGCGTCCATGGAGATCATAACGGACCTCCTTCAGGCCGACTTGAGCGATGGTCTTGTCGAACTCGCTGGCATGCGTTCCCGCTTCGATATCATGGCCGCGCGGGTGGTCGGAGACGTAGAGCTCCATAACCCCCTTGCGGATCGCCTGCAGGCGGGCGGTCTGCGTCTTTACCACCATCCCCTCGGCTACTGGCGTGGTGCAGGATGCCGGCGTGCCGCCACGGCCCTCGATCTCGACCAGGCAGACGCGGCAGGAGCCGAACGAATCCAGCATGTCGGTTGCGCAGAGCTTCGGAATCTCGACGCCGCCATCCATCGCGGCGCGCATGATGGAAGTGCCTTCGGGCACAGTGATCTGATGGCCGTCGACGGTGAGGGTAACCTGCTTCGACGATTTCGAAGCTGGAGTGCCGTAGTCGATTTCGTGGACGAGGCTCATGACGAGGCTCCTCTCGTGAAGGGGAAAGCATAGCATTGAAAAGGGGCAGGGAGTGGGCGGGGATCAGGGGCTCCGCGGTCGACGGCCAACCTTTGACGACTCCCCTCTGTCCTCCCCGGCATGTTCCCATCGAGGGTCGAGCTTGGCAGCGTCGCTGCGACCGGCTGGTCAACCCCCCTGAGCGGGAGATTTCCGGCAGGATAGAGGGGAGTCTCGGAATATATCTCTGACATTCCCTATTCCGCTGCCTCTGCCACAGGATGAGGCTTGAAATCCTCGGGAAAATGGGTGAGCGCGCTCATGACGGGATAGGGCGTGAAACCGCCAAGCGCACACAGCGAACCGAACTTCATGGTGTTGCAGAGGTCTGTGACAAGCTCGATCTGCTTTTGCGGTTCGATGCCCCGCGCAAGCAGGTCCAGCGTCTCCACGCCGCGCGTCGAACCGATGCGGCAGGGCGTGCATTTCGAGCAGCTTTCGATGGCGCAGAACTCCATGGCGAAGCGCGCCTGTTTCAGCATGTCGGCGGTGTCGTCGAAGACCACGATGCCAGCATGGCCGATCAGCCCGTCCTTGGCGGCGAAGGCCTCATAGTCGAACGGCGTGTCGAACAGCTCGCGTGGGAAATAAGCGCCGAGCGGCCCGCCTACCTGCACCGCCTTGACGGGACGGCCGGATGCGGTGCCGCCGCCAATGTCGTCGACGATTTCACCCAGGGTCAATCCGAATGCAGCTTCGAACAGGCCACCATGCTTGACGTTGCCGGCGATCTGCAATGCCATGGTGCCGCGCGAGCGGCCCATGCCGAACTCCTTGTAGAACGCGCCGCCCTTGTCGAGGATTATCGGCACCGAGGCCAGCGAGATCACATTGTTGATAACGGTCGGCTTGCCGAACAGTCCTTTATGCGCGGGCAGAGGCGGTTTGGCGCGGACCTGGCCGCGCTTGCCTTCCAGCGATTCCAGCAGCGACGTCTCTTCGCCGCAGACATAGGCTCCGGCGCCGACGCGCACCTCCATATCGAAGGCGAAGTCCGATCCGAGAATGCGGCTGCCAAGTACGTGCTGCTGGCGCGCGATCAGGATCGCCTCGCGCATGACAGCCACCGCATGCGGATATTCCGAGCGGATGTAGATGTAGCCCTTGGTCGCGCCGACGGCGATGCCTGCAATCGCCATCCCTTCGATGAGAACGAAGGGATCGCCCTCCATGATCATGCGGTCCGCGAAAGTGCCGCTATCACCCTCATCGGCGTTGCAGACGATGTATTTCTGTATGCCCGGACCCGTGTCGAGAACGGTCTTCCATTTAATGCCGGTGGGGAAGCCGGCGCCTCCACGGCCCCGCAAGCCGGATTCCGTCACCTGAGCGACAATATCGGTCTGCGTCATGCCGACGGCTTTGGTCAGCCCCTTCAGCCCGTCATGCGCGCGATAATCGTCCAGCGACAAGGGGTCGGTGATGCCGCAGCGGGCAAATGTCAGCCGCTGCTGCTTCTTGATGAAAAGCAGCTCCTGCGGATCGCCCAGCGCCAAGGGGTGTGTGCTGTGGGCTACCAGGCCGAGCCCGGCGTCGAAGAGGGACGCAACGTCCTTCGCCGACACCGGGCCATAGGCCACGCGGCCCTTGGGAGTTTCCACTTCCAGCAACGGTTCAAGCCAATACATGCCCCGCGATCCGTTGCGGACAATGCGGGCGTCCATGCCGCGCTGCGCGATCTCGCGCTCGACCGCGAAGGCAACCTTATCGGCGCCGAGCGCCAGCGCGCCGGAGTCGCCGGGGATGTAGATGGTGAGGGTCATGCCCGGATCACCTCCAGCATTTCCTCGATCTTGTCGTCATCGACGCGGCCGATAACCTCACCGTTCAGCATGGCCGATGGCGAGCAGGCGCACAGGCCGAGACAGTAGACCGGTTCCAAGGTCACCGCGCCGTCCTTGGTGGTCTCATGAAATCCTATGCCGAGGGCCTGTTTGACCTTGGCGGCCACCGCGTCCGACCCCATCGATTGGCAGGCCTCAGCCTGGCAAAGCTTCAGCACATGGCGGCCGGCCGGGTGCTTGCGGAAATCGTGGTAGAAGGAAACGACGCCGTAAACTTCCGCCCGCGAAATATTCAACGCCTCGGCGATGACGGGCAGGCTCTCTTGGGGCACATAGCCGAACTCTTCCTGCAGGCCGTGCAGAATAGGCAGCAGCGGGCCTTCGAGACCGCGATAATCGTTTATGACGGAAACAGTCCGCGTCGGAATGTCGGTACGTGCAGGCTGCATGATCTGCAGCGCCCTCCCTGATGGATCGATAGCGTTCCTCCGCGCTAACACCTTATCTGAACAGAGATTTCCGCGTGAATCAATAAAGCCGCGCCGTGGTTTGATAGAAATCTTCTATCAAACGCCATTCGGGCGGGTGCGCGCTCTACGTCATGTCGGGGATTGGCTGGTGCTATTCGGCCGCCTGATCGTCCGATCGCTCCAGAACGCTGAAATCCTGCGACTTGACCCCCGCTTCGGCAGTCAGAAAGCCTTCCGAGGCAAGGCCCCGCCGCAGAAGCTCGCGCACCGCGGCGGCTCGGCTCGGCATTCGCCGTTCGAAACGCCAGTTTTCCACCGCGGCGAGTTCTTCGGCGCTCAGCATGATCTGCAGGCGCTCGGCGCGTTCGAAATCAGACATCAGAGGAACCCTCCAGAGCTAACCAGCGAGTGCATTCGATGAGTGGGGCGACACAAAAGTAGTTCAATGAGTAAGTGATTAAATAATCGCCTTTCACTCATTTGCAAGCCCTTGCTCACTCAGTGATGGGTTGGCGCTTTGCTTGGTTCGCGAACTTGACTGAAAGGACCAAAAAGATGCGCTTGCCGTATTTGGCTAACCACTTGAAATTAAATGATTTTATTTGGTTTTTCTGTTGTATTCTGCAGGTACGCATGCTAATCAAAAATCCTGTCTTCTGGAGGACGGCGTCATGAAAAGAACCCTCTCCCCGAACCTTCAATCCGACATTTTGTTGTCGGCCGAGGCCTCCCTGTTGAACTATGGGGTACTCAACATTCCCCTGTTGGCGGAGCAAATCCGCCTTCGGAACGAGCGCGAGAACGTGGCGCTTGAAGATATCGAACAGGAGATTCTGGCCGTCGGAACCAGGCTTTCCGCGACGATGGAATTCGACAAATCGCCGCAAGGCCTATGGATTGAAGCTGCCGACTGCTAACGACGCGACGCCTATTTGATCGCGCCGGCGAGTGCGATGGCCTCTTCCAGCAACGCCGCCACCAGCGGGGTATGGGGCTCTCGGGGTGTTGCGACCAAGCCAACGATGTGGCTGGCGTAGGGCTCGATGATTGGAATTGCGCGGATCGGTTCGGCGAATCCCAGCGTCTCGGCCAGATTGAGCGGCATGATGGACGACCACTTTCCCGTGCGAATGTGGGAAAACAGCACAATCATCGAATTTGATTCCAGCGTGGGACGCACCTCCACTCCCGCCTCTAGAAGATGCTGATCGATGATGCGGCGGTTTTGCATATCCGGCGTCAGCAGGCAGAGCGGCAGGCGGCTGACTTCCGCCCAACTCACGGTTTCGCGATCCGAATGGGGATTCCCCGCCGCCGTGATGAGATGATAGGTTTCGGAATAGAGCGGCACCGACACGACCCGGCCAAGCGGCTCGTGGTCGAGATAGGTAATCCCTGCGTCGATATCGAGATTGCCGAGCAGGGACAGGATCTCGATCGAGGTTCGCGACAGGATCGAGAAGGTGACGCCGGGATGCTTTTCGCGGAACGGCGTCGTCAACCGCGGCATCATCGCCAGCGCGGTTGGGATTGCCGCCAGGCGTATGCGCCCGGAGAGACCGTGGCGCGCGGCGCGCATTTCCTGGCGCATCGTGCGAGCGTCGCCGACAATTCGGCGCGCCCAGGCAAGCACCTGCTGTCCCTCGGCGGTCAACCCCTGAAAGCGCGAACCGCGATGCACCAGCATCACGCCGAGTTGGTCCTCCAGCTGCTTGATCGCGGCCGACAGCGTGGGCTGGGTAATGCCCAGAGCCTCAGCCGCCCGTCCGAAATGCTGCTCCTTGGCGAGCGCAATGAAGAATTCCAGCTTGTCGATCATTCTATCCGTCAACCGGCGGTGCGAAGAGCCAGTTCCCTTTAAGAGGCGTAGAGGAAGCCGTGACCTTTTGGTAGGGCGACCAGCGGACTTTGGGGCGCCGACGGCGGACACAAATAGCGCATCAACACCGGGTTTCACCGATGCGGCGGCATACCGCCTTGGTTAGCGCCGGCTTTTGCCCTATCTGAGGCTCTCATCGTCCCGGAAAGCGCGCAATGTCAGTCACCAAGGAAACCGTCGTCGAGAAACTGAAGACGATCCAAGGGCCGGACTTCGTCGGCAACATCGTCGATCTCGGCCTCGTGTCCGATATCTTCATCGCCAACGCGAAAGTGTTCTTCTCGATCACGGTTCCAGCCACGCGCGCCAAGGAACTCGAACCGCTGCGCGCCGCGGCCGAGCGTGCGGTGAAGGCCATTCCCGGTGTCGAAAGCGCGGTCGTTGCCCTGACGGCGGAGAGGAAGGGCGGCGGAATGGAAGCCGCCGCGCCGCGCCAGCCGATGCCGCGACCGGCCCCCGTGCCGCCGCCGCCCGCTTCGCAACCAGCCCCTCCTCGTCATGCGCCACCCTCGCAGACCAGCGGCAGGCGCGGTGTGCCGGGCGTCGCCGCCATCATCGCCGTCGCCTCCGGGAAAGGGGGCGTGGGCAAGTCTACCACCGCCGTCAACCTCGCCCTCGGCCTCGCTGCCAACGGCCTCAGGATCGGCATCCTCGACGCGGATATCTATGGTCCTTCAATGCCGCGCCTGCTGGGAATAACCGGACGACCGGAAACCGCTGACGGCAAGATCCTGCAGCCAATGCAGAAATTTGGGCTGAAGGTCATGTCGATGGGTTTCCTCGTGGATGAGGAAACGCCGATGATCTGGCGCGGGCCGATGGTGATGTCGGCGCTGACGCAGATGCTGCGCGAAGTGGAGTGGGGCGAGCTCGACGTCCTGGTGGTTGATATGCCTCCCGGCACCGGTGATGCCCAATTGACGATGGCGCAGCAAGTGCCGCTGGCCGGTGCGGTGATCGTTTCAACTCCGCAGGATTTGGCGCTGATCGACGCGCGCAAGGGATTGAACATGTTCAAGAAGGTCGATGTGCCGCTGCTCGGCCTGGTCGAAAACATGAGCTACTTCATCGCCCCCGACACCGGGAGGCGCTACGACATATTCGGGCATGGGGGTGCGGAGCGCGAGGCTGAGCGTCTTGGCGTGCCATTCCTCGGCGGCATACCGCTTGAAATCGAGACGCGGGAACTCTCCGACTCCGGCGAGCCCGTCGTCGCGTCACGCCCCGACAGTGCCCAGGCTAAGGTTTACCGCGACATCGCCGCGAAGGTCTGGGATCGGCTCGGCGCCGCGCAGGCCGCAGCCAAGGAAGCCACGCCGGCCATCGTTTTCGAATAGGGCTGGGCGTCTCCGGGAAAAAGCGCGTCGCGGTTTTCCTGGTCGGAAACGCGACAATGGACAGTCGCGCGGGTTTGGGCGGGCTCAGTTTTCCGCGGCGACCGTGAGCTTGGCCCCGCCGGCCTCCATCGCGGCGACGACATCGTCGGGCGGCATCATATCCGTCACCAATTCGCTGAAGCAGGTGAAGTCGCAAACCTGGACCAGCCCCTGCCGGCCGAATTTCGTGTGGTCGGTGATCACGATGGAGCGCTGGCCCCGCGCCAGCACCACCCTTGCGAATTCCGCCTCGTCGAGATCGTAGTCCATGATCCCGAACGTGGCGTCGACAGCGCCGGTGGTGATTACCGCATGGGTGACGCTGAAGCGGTTGACGAATTCGATGGCCGAGATACCGAAGGCAGCGCCGCTGTCGCTGCGCAATTCCCCGCCGGCCATATAGACCTTGTTGCCGTTCACGGTGGCCAGCGTGCGCGCAATGTCGGAGCAGTTGGTCACCACTGTGAGGCGGCGGTGCGACAGCAATTCGCGCGCCAGGAAGCTGGCCGTCGTGCCGGTGTCCAGCATGATCGAGTCGCCATCGCCGATAGTGGCCGCGACCTGCCGGGCGATGGCGCGCTTGGCTTCCGCGTTCTCGCGCATGCGCTTCTCGAATGGGGCCTCACCGGTCATGTTGGGCAAGCCCACCGCGCCATGCATCTTGAGAATCGCGCCGTCCAGGGTGAGTGGCTTGACGTCGCGGCGGATGGTCTCCAGCGACACCCCCAGACGGTCGGCGAGACTGGCGATCGTGACGGTGCCTTCCTCCTTCAGGAGACGGAGGATCTCACCATGCCGCTTCGAATGATTCATGCCCCTCTCCTAGCCGGTTTCTCCCGAAATTGCCCGGTCGACCGTTTTCGCTAACCAATCGGTCAAGAGTAACGGAAATGAAGCGGTCAAGAAAGCAAAATAAGCCACACCTCTCCGTTGACAAATTCACAGCAGGCGCGAAAGTGACAGTTTGCGGAGCCGTACTGCCGAGATTTCCGTTCGATTGACGTATGAAGCAGAACGAAAAGCCCGAGAGTATTGAGGGAGGCTCTTATGAACTTGCGTCATCCATTCGGGATGGCTTGCGCTGCCAATGGCGGCTCGGCACCGCGCAAATGCGGTGAGGTCGATCTCCACATGATCCGCCGGCACTATGTGAAAAGTCTCCGGCTCGGGCGCTGCAGAACTTCTGCGCAAGCAGGCCATGCAGTCAACTGATACGCTCGCAAATGCCGCGTCGGCGGGTGCTCTGCGATTGGCAGACCTGCAGCTGTTCGAAGGCAAAGCGCACCGGAAGCGGATCGGCATGGGGTTCCGGTGCTTTGTCCGGCTGCGGCATCCGACAATGCTCGACCGCCTTGCCGCTCCACTCGAAGTGCAGGCCGCCCCCCAGCCGTTGCAACACTCGACACGCGGTTGGCTGGCGGGCCGCTTGGCGGTCGCCTTCATCGCCGACCGCATAACCAGGAGCGGCGCCTTGCGGACCAGGACGCGAGTAGGGTTGGCGTAGAGATGGAACATGTCTCGCCTGATGCGAATGAAATGCGGATCCGCGGCCTGCCCTGCTGGACGGGTCCGATCACTGTGCAATTGCTCAGGGGCGGTTTGAGCAACCAGAACTTCCTCGTCACCGACCCCTCGGGCGGACACGTGGTGCGCTTCGGGATCGACTATCCCTTCCACCATGTTTCGCGCGAGCGCGAACTGATGTCGGCACGCGCGGCGCATGCCTGCGGCTTCGCACCGCGAGTGGAATATGCGCAACCGGGCGTGACGGTGACGACCTATCTCGGCGCCAAGACTTTCGACGCTGCGGATGTCCGCGCCAACTGCAGCCGCGTGGCGCAATTGCTGCGCGAGTTTCACACCGAAATGCCGAAACAGGTGACCGGCGCAGGCTACATCTTCTGGGTTTTCCACGTCGTACGCGACTATGCCCGCGCGCTGATCGAGGGCAAATCCCGGCTCGCCGGGGAGGTTCCGTCCTACCTGGAGCTTGCGGCTGAGCTTGAAGACGCGCAGTACCCGATGCCCATCGTTTTCGGGCATCACGATCTTCTGCCGGCCAATTTTCTCGATGATGGCAAGCGGCTATGGCTGATCGATTTCGAGTATGCCGGTTTCGGCACGGCCATGTTCGACCTGGCCAATGTCGCTTCGAATGCCGGCATGTCAGCCGACGAAACCCGTGAGTTCCTGGACGCCTATTTCGCGTACCCGGCTGACGATACGCTGCTGCGGGCGCACGCCGCCATGCAATGTGCCTCGCTCCTGCGCGAAGTCATGTGGGCACTGGTTTCCGAACTGCATCTGGACACCCCGGGTGTCGACTATGCGGCCTATGCAGACGACAACATTGCGCGCCTGCGCGTGGCTCTCGCCACCTACCAGAAGAACTACGGAAAGACTTCATCATGACCCTGCCTACGCAGGCCGACATCGTCGTTGTCGGCGGCGGCATTATCGGCTGCTCGACAGCCTATCATTTGGCGCGCGACCACAAATGCAGCGTCGTTTTGCTGGAGCAGGGCAAACTGACCTCTGGTTCCACCTGGCATGCAGCCGGTCTGGTCGGCCAATTGCGGTCGTCCGCCTCGATTACCAGCGTGCTCAAATACTCGGTCGACCTCTACAAACACCTCGATGAGGAGACCGGGCTCGCCACCGGCTGGAAGATGACCGGCTGCCTGCGCCTTGCCACCAACCAGGATCGCTGGACCGAGTTCAAACGGCTGGCCACGACCGCCCAGAGCTTCGGCATGGAGATGCACCTGATCTCGCCGGAAGAGGTGAAACGGATGTGGCCGCTGATGGACGTGTCCGATCTGGTGGGCGCGTCGTGGTTGCCGTCCGATGGCCAAGCGAGCCCTTCGGACATTACCCAGTCGCTCGCCAAGGGCGCTCGATTGCATGGCGCGCGTATATTCGAGGACGTGCGGGTGACGGGCTTTGAGATGCATCGAGATCGGATAGCGCGTGTTTTGACCAACAAAGGCGATATCGCCTGCGACAAGGTCGTCAACTGCGCCGGCCAGTGGGCGCGGCAGCTCGGCGCCATGGCGGGCATCAACGTGCCGCTGCAAGCGGTGAAGCATCAATACATCGTCACCGAGAAGATCGACGGCCTGTCGCCCGACGCCGCGACCGTTCGCGACCCCGACAGGCGTACATATTTCAAGGAGGAAGTGGGCGGCCTGGTCATGGGCGGCTACGAGCCGAACCCTCAGGTCTGGGAAACCGGGCTGCCGGGCGGCGACGTGCCCGATGACTGGGAGTTTCGGCTGTTCGACGACGACTACGACCATTTCGAGCAGCACATGACGCAGGCAATCGCGCGTGTTCCGGATCTGGAACGTGTCGGCGTGAAGCAGATGATCAACGGCCCGGAAAGTTTCACGCCGGACGGAAACTTCATCCTGGGCGCGGCACCTGAATGCCATAACATGTTCGTCGGCGCGGGCTTCAACGCCTTCGGCATCGCCTCGGGCGGCGGCGCCGGCTGGGTTCTTGCGCAATGGGTTGTTGAGGGCGAGGCGCCGCTCGACCTTTGGGTCGTCGACATTAGGCGTTTCTCAGGTCTGCACCGCGACCGCACATGGGTGCGCGACCGCACGCTCGAAGCCTATGGTAAACACTATACGGTCGGCTTTCCGCATGAGGAATATCTGTCGGGGCGCCCGGCAATCGTCTCGCCGCTTTACGAGCGTCTCCAGGCGCATCGAGCGGTGTTCGGCTCGAAGCTCGGCTGGGAGCGCCCGAACTGGTTCGCGCCACAGGGGATGGAGCCCGCCGACGCTTATTCTATGGGGAGACAGAACTGGTTTCCTGTGGTGGGGGAGGAGCACCGTCACGTGCGCGGCGCTGTCGGGCTGTTCGACCAGTCCTCCTTCGCGAAGTACGAGCTCGAAGGCCCTGACGCGCTGCGTGCGCTGGACTGGATCTGCGCCAACGATGTCTCGAAGCCTGCCGGACGCCTTACCTATACGCAATTGCTCAACAGCCGCGGCGGGATCGAGTCGGACCTGATCGTGGCGCGGCTGACGGAGGAGAAGTTCTATATCGTCACAGGGACAGGCTTCCGCAGCCACGACTTCGCGTGGATCGCCGATCATATCGACCGTTCTTTCGACGCCCGTCTGCGCGACGTCACGGAGGAGTTCGGTACCTTGTCGCTGATGGGGCCGAAGGCGCGCTATGTGCTCGCCGCCGTCACCGACGCAGACGTTTCGAATGCTGCGTTCCCCTTCGGCCATGTGCGTGAGATCACCATCGCCGGTCACACGGTGCGCGCTTTGCGCCTGACCTATGTGGGTGAGTTGGGCTGGGAGCTGCACATTCCGATTGGTGCCACCGGAGAAGTGTTTGACGCGCTCATGCGGGCCGGCGCGCCGCATGGCATCCGGCCCGTCGGCTATCGCGCCATCGAGTCTCTCCGGCTCGAGAAAGGCTACCGCGCATGGGGCGCCGACATCACGCCAAACGACACGCCCTTCGAGGCAGGCTTGGGATGGGCGGTAAAGCTGCGCAAGAACACCGACTTCATGGGCCGCCGCGCGCTGGAGCAGATCAACGGCGCGCCCTTCAAGAAGCGTCTGGCGGGCTTCACTGTCGATGACGCCGACATGGTACTTCTAGGCCGCGAGACCATCCTTCGAGACGGCAAGCCGGTCGGCTATCTCTCCAGCGGCGGCTACGGATATACGGTGGGTAAAAACATCGGCTACGGCTACGTGCGCAACGCCGAAGGGGTCTCGGACGATTTCCTGACCTCGGGCCAATATGAGTTGGTCGTCGCGACACACCGCACGCCGGCCCGCATCCATTTGGAACCGCTCTACGATGCGAATGGGGAACGGGTGAGAGCCTAGAGCATTTTCGCCGTACGGCGCTTGCCGGCTACACCACCTGACGCCACCTTGAGAGCCGCGTGGCCTTTCGCGCGAACGCAACCGCGAAACAGGCCGCGGCGAAGCTGCTATTGCGCCGCCGTGCGCACCAGCCGCGGCTTCGCGGTAGTTGCGCGGCGCCCATGGCTGACAATGAAGTCGCAGATCCTCGGTACGATGTCCGACCGGAAGCGCGAACCGTTAAACACGCCGTAATGGCCGACCGCCGGCTGCACATAATGCACCTTCTTGTCAGCCGGGATGCTAACACAAAGGTCGTGTGCTGCCTCCGTCTGACCGAGGCCGGAAATGTCGTCGTTCTGGCCCTCGATGGTCAGCAGCGCGGTGTTGACGATCGCCGACGGGTCGACGGCGACGCCGCGATGCTTCATCACGCCGCGCGGCAGCGAATGGCTGACGAACACCGTATCCACCGTTTGCAGGTAGAATTCCGCCGTGAGATCCATCACGGCGAGATATTCGTCGTAGAACTCGCGATGCTTAATCGCGCCGTCGCCATCGTTCTTCACCAGGTGCATGAAAAAGTCCTTGTGAGCGATGATGTGCCGGTCGAGGTTCATGCTCATGAAGCCCGACAGTTGCAGGAAACCCGGATAGACATCGCGGCCATATCCCGGCGCCGGCCACGGCACCTGCATGATCACATTGTCGCGGAACCATTCCATGCCGCGCTCTTCTGCGAGCAGGTTGACGGCGGTCGGATTGCGGCGCGTGTCGATCGGCCCGCCCATCAGGGTCATCGTCGCCGGCGCGAAGCGATCGCCGCGCTGCTCCATGATCGAGACCGCGGCAAGCACCGGCACCGACGGCTGGCATACGGCCATCACATGGGTGTCGGGGCCGAGAAAGTGCAGCATGTCGATGATGTAGTCGATATAGTCGTCGAGGTCGAACCGGCCGGCTTGCGCCGACACCATCCGCGCATCGGCCCAATCGGTGATATGCACGTCGGTGTATGGCAGCATCGCCTCCACCGTGCCGCGCAAAAGGGTGGCGTAGTGACCCGACATCGGCGCGACAATCAGCAGCTTCGGATCGTTGCGGCGGTTCGCCGGCAGGTCGCGCTCGAAGCGGATGAGATCGCAGAAGGGCCGGGACCACACGCTCGTCTCGGTGACTGCGACCCTTTCGTGAAAGCCAACGCTGGTCGTGGGCAAGTCGAAACTGGGCTTGCCATAGCGGCGCGTGCTGCGTTCGAACATTTCCGCCGCAGCAGCCATGGACCGGCCGAACGGCGTCTGCGAGAGAGGGTTCAGTGGATTCTTGTAGAAGAACCGCGTCGCTTCGGCGACGGCACGCCACGGCTGCAGCGCAGCATGGTTCCACTCATAGAATTGATAGAACATCAAAATCTGCCCTCATCCTGCCGTCGCAGCGCTGCGGCCAGGTGACCGCGAGACGCGATGATCGAGGCGGAGAGTTAACAAGGTTTTGCTGCGGCGCAATAGACGGCAAACGAATCGCCGCTACGGTACTTTGGTCTAAGTTGCTGAAAGGGCACGATTCCCCAAGGGAATGCCGCACTCGACCGCCAGAAATGTCGCCAGAAGGCGATTTGCGGCTGTTCTAGCCGACGAAGGCGCGCTCCACGACGAAGCTGTTTGGGTGATTGAGCGAGCCTTCGACGAAGCCGCGCTCCTCGACCAGCGCCTTCACGTCCTTGATCATGTGCATCGAGCCGCAGATCATGACCCTGTCTGTCTCCGGATTCAGAGGCTCTATGCCGAGATCCGTATAGAAGCGGCCGTTCTCGATCAGCCGCGTGATCCGTCCCATGCGTGGCGTAATCTCGCGTGTGGTGGAGGAATAGAGCGTGACGCGACCTGCCGTAAACTCCCCGATCAAGGGATCGCCGGCGAGATTGTCGACCAGATCCACACCGTAAGCGAGTTCGGCGTGATCGCGGCAGGTATGGGTCAGGATCACCTGTTCGAACTTCTCATAGGTGTCCGGGTCCCTGATCAGGCTGGCAAAGGGAGCAATGCCCGTGCCGGTCGAAATCATGAACAGCCGCTTTCCAGGCGTCAGCGCGTCAAGAACCAGCGTTCCCGTGGATTTCGGCCGCAGCAGCACGGTATCGCCTGGCTGAATCAACTGCAAATGCTGCGTCAGCGGACCGTCTTCCACCTTGATCGAGAAGAACTCCAGCTCATCGTCCCAGGCTGGGCTTGCAACTGAATACGCGCGGAACACCGGCTTTTCGGCATTGGGCAGGCCGATCATCACAAACTCGCCCGATCGGAAGCGCAGCGACTGCGGACGAGTGATGCGGAAAGAGAACAGCCGGTCGGTGTAGTGGTGAACCGACACCACCTTCTCTGCGTGGACATTCGCCGGGATAGGAAATTCCGCCGCCCGCTCGGCGGTCTTCAAGGCTGACAGATGCTGCATCATCGACCTCATACGGCTCGCGCGAGCCCACAAATATCGCATCCGCGCCAACCAAGGCGGCGCGACGGTACGGCCAAAGTTCCCGATCTGGTGAGGCCTTGCCTGTCTAACTTATTAGTATACAAACGAATATCGGGTCAACATGAAGACCCGAAACAGGGTTCCAAACCGCGACTTGTTCTTAGGCCGGGCGTTTCGATAATTGCCGATGCCAGAGAAATTTACCGCCCGGGCCGAGTTTTCGAGCAAAGACGGATCGGTCGTTGCCGGCATCGATGTCGGCGGAACCTTCACCGACCTGATCCTCATCGACAGCTCAACGGGCGTGGTCAAGATAGCCAAGACGCCGACGACCGCCGACAATCAGGCGCATGGCGTCGTTGCCTCCCTCGCCGCGGCCGGCCAGGCGATTGGCGACATCGACCTGATCGTTCACGGCACCACCACGACCACCAACGCCGTCCTCGAGCGGCGGCTGGCAAAAACCGGCCTTATCACCACACGCGGCTTCAGGGACGTGCTCGAGCTCGGCCGCCGCACGCGGCCCCAAGCCTATGGCATGACCGGCGTCTTCGTGCCCGTCATTCCACGCAATCTGCGTCTTGAAGTGACTGAGCGCATCGAAGCGTCCGGCCGCATCCGCCAGCCGCTCGACGAAGGCGAATTGCGTAAACGCATAGGCGAACTGCTGCACGCCGGATGCGAGGCGCTGGTCATCCACTTCCTGCACAGCTACGCCTTTCCCGCGCACGAGCGTCGCGCCGGCGAGATCGCACGGTCGATGTGGCCGAACGCCTATGTCACCATTGGCCATGAATTGCTGTCGGAAGCGCGCGAATTCGAGCGAGGCGTCACCGCCGCAGTCAACGCCTCCGTCCAACCCATCCTGGAACGCTACATCGAACGACTGCGCCAGGAATTCGCGGCGCGAGACTATGCGCGAGACTTTCTCGTCATGAACGGCAATGGCGGCATGATCTCCTCCCGCTCGGTGGCGCGCGAAGCGGCCAAGACGGTGATGTCGGGGCCTGCGTCCGGCGTCATCGCCGCCGCAGCTATCGGCCGGCGCGCCGGCTACGAAAACCTCGTCACCTACGATATGGGCGGCACCTCGACAGATGTCGCGCTGATCCGCAATGGCGAGCCGACGGTCTCCAACGAGATCGAGATCGAATATGCGATGCCGATCCACGTGCCGATGGTAGCGGTCCATACGATCGGCGCCGGCGGCGGCTCGATTGCCCGCGTCGACGCATCCGGACTGATCCATATCGGCCCGGAAAGCGCCGGCGCCCGGCCGGGACCGATCTGCTATGGCCGGGGCGGGCGCGAACCGACAATCACCGACGCCAATCTGATGCTTGGCCGCCTCGACCCCAATCGGCTTTTGGCCGTGGAAAATCCCGTGACGGTGGCGGATGTCCGCTCCATTTTCGCGGAAAAAATAGGCGCGCCGGCGAAGCTTGACGATATCGCCGCCGCAGGCGCCGTTCTGAAGATGGCGACCCTCAAGATGGCGGGCGCGGTACGCATCGTTTCGATCGGGCGCGGACACGACCCTCGCGATTTCTCGCTGTTCGCCTTTGGCGGCGCCGGGCCGCTGCATGCCAGCGCCATCGCCCGCGAACTTGGCCTGCCGCGCGTCATCGTGCCGGCGCGCCCGGGTCTGGTTAACGCACTCGGCTGCGTCGTCGCTGATCTGAGGCACGATTTCGTCAAGACGGTCAACCAGCCGGTTCCGCTGCTCGACGAGGCGCGCATGCGAGCAATTCTCGCCGAACAGAAGGCCGATGGCGAGGGGCTGATATCAGGCGAGGGGATCAAGCCGGACGCCATCCAAGCCGCCCATTCCGCCGACATGCAGTTCGTCGGCCAGACGCACATCGTCAACGTTCGCCTGCCTTCGGCCGAGGTAACGCGCGACATGTTGCAGAACCTGTTCGAGAAGGCGTATTTCGCGCGCTTCGGCGTCGAACTGCCGGAGATACGCGCGCAACTCGTTAATCTCAACACGTCGGTCACAGGCCTTCGCAAGCCCGCCGATCTATCGCGGCTGATCGATCCGGCCGGACGCGCGGCGTCGCTCGAAGACGCCCTCAAGGAGCGGCGCTCCGTCTGGTACGACGGCGCCTGGCTCGATACGCCGGTCTATGACCGGCAGCGCATCCCGCTCAACCTTTCACTGACGGGTCCCGCCATTCTGGAGCAGATGGATGCAACCACTGTGTTGGAGCCCGGCGACAGGGCAACCGGCGACAAGGATGGCAACATTCTGGTGGAGATCGGCTAGCTCTCCTCACGTCTCACGCGTGCACTTATTGTTATTGCCCAGCCTGCAATTGACAACCAACAGCGGCAGCGGGGAACATGCCTCATGACCCTCGACGCCCTCACCCTTTCCGTCATCCAGGCAGGGCTTCAGCAGACCTGCGACGAGATGGACCTGACCTTCTCACGCGCCGCCTTCTCTCCTGTCATCGCCGAAGCCAACGACCGCTCGGACGGCATCTATTCGGCAGTCGACGGCTCACTGATCGCGCAGGGCTCGCAAGGCCTGCCGGTGTTCGTCGGCGTGATGCAGTATTCGACGCGAACCATCATCGAGATGATCGCGGCCGGGCGCTGCCTGCCGCCGCAGGAAGGCGACATCTACATCGTCAACGACCCTTACCTTGGCGGGACGCATCTCATGGATGTGCGCTTCGCCATGCCGGTCTATCGCAACGGCGCGATCTTCTGCTGGCTCTCCAACACCGGACACTGGCCGGACACCGGCGGGGCGGTGCCCGGCGGCTTCTCGGCCTCCGCCACGTCGGTGGAACAGGAGGGTCTGCGCCTGCCGCCGGTGAAACTCTTCAAGCGCGGTCATCTCGACCCGGAGATCCACGCCATCATCTCCTCGAATATCCGCATTGCCGATCAGCGTATCGGCGATATCAAGGCGCAAGCCGCCGCGCTGCAGGTTGGACGTACGCGTCTCCTCGAAATTCTCGACCGCTATGGCGACGACACAGTAGTCGCGGCGATCGCGGAGTTGCGCCGCCGGGCGGCCGAGCAGATGCGCGCCCATATCGCGACCATCGCCGACGGAATCTACCACTCCACCGCCTTCGTCGATTCCGACGGCGTGGTAAACGAGCCGCTGACGATTGCGTTGGCCGTGGAGAAGTCCGGCGATACGCTGACTTTCGACTTCGCCGGGTCGTCGCCGCCTTGCACGGGGCCGATGAACAGCGTCCTGGCGACCACGCTGTCTTCCGTCTACCTCGCCGTGCGGCACATCTTCCCGGACGTGCCGATCAGCGCCGGCGCTTTCGAGCCGCTTGTCGTCAAGCGGCCCGAAGGTACGTTTCTCGACGCCCACTATCCGCGCCCGGTATCGGGCTGCGCGGCGGAGGTTTCGCAGCGCATCGCCGAGGCAGTGTTCGCGGCGCTGGTGCAGGTACTGCCCCGCAAAGTCACGGCAGCGCCCGCCGGCACCAGCGGCAATTTCGCGCTGGGCGGCCACGATCCGCTGCGCCAGCGCGACTATGTGATGTACCAGATCTCCGGCGGGGGCTATGGCGGCAATGCGCATCACGATGGCCTCACCAACGGGTGCTCGACCATCGGCATTTCGAAATCCCCGCCGGTCGAGATCATGGAGCAGGCCTTTCCCGTGCTCTACCGCGAATTTGCCCTGCGCGAAGGCTCCGGCGGCGCCGGCAAGCATCGCGGCGGCTTCGGCCTGACCTACGAGGTCGAGTTGCTGCGCGGCGAAGCACGCGCCTCCTTCGTCATGGATCACGGGCGTTTCGGCCCGCAGGGGGTGCTGGGCGGCAAGGACGGCGCGGTTAACGTTGTGAGGGTCATCCGCGACGGCGAGGTTCACACGCCGCCGCATCTTTCGAAGGAGCAGGATATCGCGCTGAAGGCCGGCGACCGCGTGCGGGTCGAGACGCCGGGCGGCGGCGGCTACGGCGATCCGGCGCGGCGGGACCCTGCATTGCGGCGGCGGGACGCGGAACTGGGCTACGGCGTTGGAGACGACAAGACGCCATAGGCCTTGGTGGATAAGCCTTCCTGCGAGGCTTGCTGAAGCCGCGCCCTGACCTACAGCTTCTGTGCAGTGCGCTCTTCGCGGCCGGGGCCACAGCGAATTTTCACATACTCATTCGGCCGCTGGCCGAGTTGTGCCGTGCTGGCCAGCATGACCTGCGCGCCCATGGCGCAGGCGTGCAAGCTTTCCACGGCCGGGCCGTTAATCAGGTCGAGGGCGGTGTCGGGCGTACAATCGGACGGCGCGACGGAGGTCGAGCAGATCAGGATAAGAACTTGGAGCATCGCTTCACCCCTTTCGGTGAACGGAGAGCTCCTCCCGGCTTTAAAGAGTACGCGATACTGCTTTTCATGAGATTAGGCATTGCGTCGCAGCCGGCTTCACAAACTGTTTTGAGCAAATATTCGTGAGAGCTGTGTGCTTTGGGTCACATATTAGCGCTTCGGATGTAATATCGTCTTCGCCGTTCGGGCATCTCTTACGAAGATTGTGTCTTCGGCAGGCAGATGGCGTGAGCGAGGCCGCCTTGCCAGTGGGTTGGTTGCCGTGCCACGAATGCTACTGGCGCTCTCGCCCTCGGCGGTCTGCCAGAGCCGCACCGGCCAGGTCAAAGGATACCGGAATGAACAGCATCATCCGTGTTATCGCCGCTGCAACGGCTGTCGCGATGCTCGCCGCACCTGCCTTTGCCCAGCAGAAACTGCGGCTCGGAACCGAGGGCGCCTACCCACCCTTCAACTACGCAACGCCGGACGGCAAGGTTGCCGGCTTCGACATCGATCTGGGCAACGCAATCTGCGCGGAGATGAAGGTCGAATGCGAGTGGTCGGTGCAGGATTTCGACGGCTCCATTCCAGCTCTGGAGGCGGGCAAATTCGACGCGATTTTCAACATTACGATCACGCCGGAGCGCGCGCAGCGCGTCGCTTTTACGCGCAAATATTACCAGACGCCGCCCGCAATGGCGGCGCCGAAGGACTCCACGCTCGCGGGTGGATCACCGGCGGATCTGAAGGGAAAGGTCATCGGCGTGCAGAGCGGCACCATTCACGCGAATTTCGCCAGCGACAGTTACAAGGACGCCGAAGTGAAAAGCTATCCGAGCGGCGACGAGGCCCGTGCCGACCTGGTGGCCGGCAGGGTTGACGCTGTGATGGACGGATCGGTAATCCTGACGGAATGGCTGAAGACTGATGCCGGTGCATGCTGCAAGCTGCTGGCTACACTTACCCCCGACCCTGCGGTGCATGGCCCCGGCGTGGGCATCGCGCTGCCGAAGAACAGCAAGGAGCTTGCTGACAAGCTCAATGCGGCCATCGACGCCCTGCGGACCAACGGCACGTACAAGCAGATCAACGACAAGTACTTTCCGTTCGACGTCTATGGCGGGTGATCCTGGCAGCTGACGACTGATCGGATCGCTGGCGTTGATCACGCGATCCTGGACAGCAGACGCAACAGCGTTTCCCCTTCCTTTGCCGAAAGCGGTGCCAGCGTGTCGGCCGTGATCGACTGCGCCAGCGGAATGAGCGTGTCGCATGCGCTGCGCCCGGCGTCGGTCAACCTCACCAGCAGCCGGCGCTTGTCCGTGGAGTCCGGCCGCACCGCCACATAGTCACGGGCCTTCAGCCGATCGACCACACCCTTGGCAGTCGCGGCATCCATGGCGATCATCTGGCCCAGCAGGTTCTGCGAGGTCTCGCCTACCTCTGCCAGCATCGCCAGCGCCGCAAATTGCGGCGGCGTCAGATCGTCAATCCGGCCAGTGAAAATCGAGACATGGCGCTGGTGCGCCTTGCGCAGGATAAAGCCGATCTGGTCCTGCAGCCGATACGCTTGCTGTTGCGCATTGGCCAATTTCAGGATCGAGCCTCCGCCGCTCATCGCTGACCGTCCCACATCTTGATGTCCTTCGCCTCCAGCCCGCCCATGCGATTGTGGATGCGCGCGCCGCAGGCCATGACCAGAACGAACAGAATTTCATCGGGGCGCGGTCCGTCCGATATGCCGACCTCCATCGCGTCGAAATGGCTACGCACATAGGCCGCGTTGATGTGGCCAAGCGGCACGTCAAGACGGCTTCCGAATGCCCCTACCTTCATCGCTGAAGGCACGATCGCCTTCGCCTGGCCGAGTCGCTCGCGCATGGCGTAGCCGCCCGGCACATGCCACAGCGCGCCGTGCTCTATCTCGCCCTCGGATCCCACGATGGCGCCCTTGCCGTAACCGTCGATTTCCGCCGGGCCGCCAAGTGCGGCGATCAAGCGATCCGTCAGAAGCAGGCCCAAAGGTTTCAAATCATCCATGGCAGGCGCCAGCGCCTCAACGTAGGAGCCTGCAAAGGGGTTCTTGACCAGCGCCATTGCCGCAGCGCGCAGGCGCGGCGTCGAGTCCACCGGACCGCCCTCGTGGAAAATCTCCTCTGTCATCACCGCAATCTTGCGAATGGGAAATTCAGGCATATGGCTTGTCCTTCAAGGCGCTGGTGGGTGGCGTGCGACGCCCTGTCTCTCTCCCGAAGGAAGGGCCGGCGAACGAACAGACCGAGGTGGAGTTTGTGAGGCGGGGTGAGGGTAAGCGCTTCTCGCGTCCTCCACCCCCGGCGCTTTGCGCCCATCCTTCTTGAACGCGGAGGTCAAGGTCGCCACACGTCGCAGCCTCACCGGCCAGGAACAGCGCGGCGGCTTCGATCAATCCCCGCCGGCGCAAATCTTCGGCGACGGCCCGTCCTGCCGCCAGCGCCTGAGCAATCTCCTTGTGGCTCAGGTGGCCCACATCAACCGTCACCATAAGCGCACCGAGATCGCTGTCTGGGGCCAGTTCATTCGCCGGGCGGCGTTGAATATTGGGATGGCCGGGCAGGTCAACGGCGTTCGCGATGACCGTCGCGGCAGCGTCAGCCGCAGCCCCATTGCGCCCTAGCACTGTCACCGCATCGGCAATGCCGAGGGAAAAACTGCGCCCGCGCCAGCCACTGGTGGCAATCCCGCGCACCCGGTCCTCGGCCCGCACCATGACGCGATCCGATAACCCATGCCCCGTGCCGGCGACGGCCACGCTCAACGCCTCGCCGGGGGCCAGATGCAGGGCAATGTCGCCGCCGTTGTTGACATAGGCGCGGTCAATGGCGCGCCCGGCAACCAGCGCCGCCATGATCTCGTCGGCCACGGAGCCTGCAACTGCCGCCATCGGAGTGATGAAAAAATTTGGTGATGCAGGCGAGACAGCGCCCCCCTCTGTCCAGCCGGACATCTCCCCAACTCGAGGGGAGATCAAGCGCGTATCGCGTCGATCAGGCGCAACGTACGAATCCCTGTTCCCGACCGCACATGCGGCTATTTCCATCCGCTGCGCCGTCGATCCGCAAAATGCACGAGGTGAAGCAGCAACCGGCCTCCTGAGGCCTGGAAGCTCGTCCACCAGTTCCGTCAGGACGGTCTGGAACCGCGCCACGGCCTGCGCATAGGCTGCCTCCACCTCGCCGCACGCTCCGAACGCCTCGAGGATCAGGTCGATCGGACCGTGGTTGAGGTGAAGCCGCTTGCGGTCCGGTAGCCAGTGCGCTTGCGGCCCCTGCATCAGACCGACCGGTGGAGTTGCACGAGCGGCGGCCAGGGATTCCCCTTCCCCGGCCCGGTCACACGCGGGTTGGCATATTCGCCGCCATTGGCAATCACATCCGCCAGCGTGCGGATATCGCCGGTATGACCGCCGAGCGCCACATAGTCGTCGCGGCGCAAGGTAAACTCGATCGGCGCCACCAAGGCCGGGGTCGGCACATAGCCAAAAGCATTGTCGGGCACGCGCATGACATCGACCATCAGAGTTATGCCCCCGCCCGGCCAGACATAGACGGGTGCGCCGCCGACCGTGACATAGGTCTTCAGACCCTGCACGGAGCGCGTCAGCCTGACCGGATTTTCCACCACGCCGGCGCGCAGCGAGCCACCCGCGCCGCCGACGAACAGCACGGTGCACAGGGCTGGTTCGCAATTCTCCTCGATCAGGCTGACCGATTTCAGCAGGCGTTGGGGAAACGGCTTTTCCACCGGCCGCAGCGCGTCGTCCAGCTCGTAATAGGCGTACTGCTCGCCCGTGGTGGACACCATCAGCAGCGACAGCCCCGGTCGCGCACCCTTCTTGGCGCTCCATTCGCCCAGAATGCTCAGGGGATCGTCGATCGTCGTCCCGCCCCAGCCGAGCCCCGGCTCCGATACCTTGAAATAGCGGCCCGGCGTCGAGCGCCGGCCGAGAATCTTGATGCCCGTATCATCCCAGCCCAACACCTTGCCGGCCTGATGCTCGGAGACAACGCCGGTGATATGGTCATCAACCACCACCACCTCGTCGACCAGCCCCCGCCACTGCGCCGCGAACATGCCGATCGTCGCGGAACCGCAGCCCACGCGCATACGCTGTTCGAGCTTGCCATCTATCACCGGCGGTCTACCGGCCTGCACGATCACTGTCGCCCCGCCATCGATTGCCAGTTCGACCGGCAGCTTGTTGCAGAGCGCAAGCATGGTATCGCAGGTGACCCGGCCTTCAGCCTTGGAACCGCCGGTCAGGTGATGCACGCCGCCCAGCGACAGCATCTGCGAGCCATACTCCCCCGTCGTGACATGGCCGACCGCCTCGCCTTGCGTCCGCACTGTCGCGGTCTCTGCGCCCAGATGCCGGTCCGTGTCGATCTTCACCTTGACGCCGCAATAGGAGAAAATGCCCTCGGTGACGACGGTTACCAGATCCACATCCTCGACCTCCTGGCTGACGATGAACGGCGCGGGCTTATAGTCGGGATAGGTCGTTCCCGCCCCGATCGCCGTGACGAAGGGGCGGTGCCCGTTTACCAGCTCGCCACTCCACTCCTGCACATCGAACGGCACCACCGCAGCGCCGCTTTCCACCGCGTGGTCGAGAATGCGCAGCGCGTCGCAGCGCACGATCCTTCCGCCGAAATTGCCATAGCGGTCGCAGGCGCCCGTGCGGCCCTCGGCGATGTAGCACATGACGGGACAGGCGTCGCAGCGCAGCTTTTCGGCCACCTGCTTCTCGCCGGGATCGTGCGTTTCGAAGCGCTCGGAGAGTTCGCTCATCACCGTGGTCCGCAAGCAGGATGGAAGCAGGGTGGAGGGGGCGCAACCATTGCCATCACACCTGAGCCGCTTTCATCGCCGCGCGGATCCGGCTCGGGGTCGCCGGCAGCGTCGTCACCAGAACGCCGGTGGCATGGCGGATCGCGTTGAGAATCGCCGGCGCTGTCGGGATCAGCACATGCTCGCCCAAGCCCTTGGCGCCGAATGGCCCTTCAGGATCCGGCACTTCGACCAGAATGGTCTCGATTGGCGGCACGTCGCCGATGGTCGGTATGAGATAGTCGTGCAGGTTTTCGGTGCGGCCGGGGATATATTCCTCCATCAGCGCCATGCCGATGCCCTGCGCGATGCCGCCCTCGATCTGGCCCTCCGCCAGCATCGGGTTGATCGCCTTGCCGACATCATGCGCGGCGGTGATCTTGATCAGCTTCACGATGCCGAGTTCCAGATCCACCTCCAGTTCCGCGATCTGCGCACCGTAACCATAGACAGCGTAAGGGCTGCCCTGCCCCCTGCCGTCCAGCGTCGTGGTCGGCGGGTCGTAGGTGGCTTCGGCGCAAAACACATAGCCCATGCTGTCGAGCGGCAATTCGTCAAGCCCCAGGCGGCGCACCGCATCGCCTTCCCTGATGACCAGCGTCTGGCCATCGAAGCGAAATCTCGCCGCGTCGGAAACATTGGCGGCGCGCAGGATCTGGCCGCGCAGCGCCGACGCCGCCTTGAGCGCCGCCTTGCCGGTGACGAAGGTCTGGCGCGACGCGGAGGTCTTGCCGGCATCCGGCGTCAGCGCAGTGTCCGCGCCGACCAGCCGCAAGGCCGCCAGCGGCAGGCCAAGCGTATCTGCGGCGATCTGCGCGATCACGGTATTCGAACCTTGTCCGATGTCGACCGCGCCCTGATGCAGCACCACCGCTCCGTCCGGCGCGACGCCGATGCGGATGGTTGAAGGGTTGGGCAACGCCGTGTTTCCGCAGCCATACCAGCACGAGGCTATACCCACCCCTCTGCGCATCAGCGGCCGGCCCGTGTTGACCCTCTCAGCGTCGGCGAGCGCTCGCCGCCAGTGCGGCGACAGCGCCTCGAGGCATTGGGCGATGCCGACGCCTTCGTTGAGCCTTTGACCGGTCGCTGTCTCGCAACCGTTTCGGAGCGCATTCTTCAGCCGCAACTCCAGCCGGTCGACGCCGAGCTTTGAGGCCAGCTCGTCGTAGAGCGTTTCCTGCATGATCGTCGCCTGGGGCACCCCGAAGCCGCGGAACGCCCCAGAGATCGGCCCGTTGGAATGAATCGCGCGGCCTTCCGCGCGGTAGTTCGGCGTGAAGTAGGGGCCACAGGCGTGCACCGGCACCCGATTGGCGACCGTCGGTCCCCAACTCGCGTAAGGCCCAGTGTTGAAGACCCCTTCGAACACCATGCCGGTAACTGCGCCCGACGCGTCGCTTGCGATGGTGGCACGCATCGCAGCCGGATGCCGCTTTGTGGTCGACATCATCGATTCCTGGCGCGAATAGGCGAGGCTCGCCGGCCGGCCCGTCTTCAGGGCAACAAGGCCGATCAGCGGCTGCACGGATAGGTCGAGCTTGGAGCCGAAGCCGCCACCGGTGGCCGTCGGCACGATGCGCACTCTGTCCGGCGGCAATCCGAGAATCGCCGCGGTATCGTCGCGGTCCATATAGGGCGCCTGGGTGCATACGGTGATGACCAGCGTATCGCCGTCCATCCGCGCAAACCCCGCCTCAGGCTCGATATAAGCGTGCTCCACATAGGCCGTGTGCATGCTTCCCGAAACAACGCAGGCGCCGGCCGCGATGGCGCCGTCAGGATCGCCACGTTCTACAAATCCGCGAATGAGCAAATTGCCTGGCCGATCCTGATGGACCAGATCGCCGTCTTCTCGCGGCACGACCGAATGTAGCCATTCGGACCAGCGGACCGGCAAATCCGCTGAATCGATGGCGGCAATCGCATCCCGCTCGCCCGCAATAACCGCGACGGCCTCGCCGCGAAACCGCGCTTTCCCCTCCGCCAGCGCAGGCTGATCGGCAAAGGCGGGAATCACCCCGAAGCGGTTACGGCCGGGAATGTCCGCCGCAGTATAGACTCCGACGACGCCGGGATGATCGGCAACGAAGGTACCGAGATCGCCAAACACGAAGCTCGCATGATGGAATGGCGAGCGCACCACCAGAACGGCCAATGCGTCGCGCGGAAAGCTATCTCCGCCGAAACGCTCCGCGCCGGTGACCTTTGGCACGCCATCCAGGCGAATGGGAGAGGTCCCGACGGCCTTGCCGGAAACGCTGCGCTGTTCACCACCACCTGAACTCATCGGCGGGACCGAGGGTGTGCAGCCGGCCTGCCCGCCGCCCACATCCATCACCGCCGCGATGATCTTTCGGTAGCCGGTGCAACGGCACAGCACGCCCCCCAGCGCGTCTTCCACCTCACTCATGCTTGGATGGGGAGTGCGCTCCAGAAGGGCGGTTGCGCTCATCAGCAAGCCGGGCGTGCAAGCGCCGCATTGCACGGCCCCGTGCCGCAAAAACGCGTTCTGCAGCGCGCTCAGCCTGCCATTCGCCAACCCTTCCACGGTGCGCACGGCACGGCCAGCCACCGAAGCGGCCGGCACCAGGCAGGCGCAAACAGACTCGCCGTCGAGCAACACCGTGCAGGCGCCACAATCGCCGGCATCGCAACCGGATTTTGCGCCGGTCAGCCCGAGCTCATCACGCAGCACGGACAACAGCCGCGCCACCGGCGAGACAACGACGGAGACAGCTGCTCCGTTGACATTGAAGGCGACCGGGCCGGTCATGCGACCCCCCGGTTCGTCTGTTCGGCCGGCTTCGAATAAGCTCCTGCCGCCCCGCGGATGCAGCGGGCAATAAGAACGCGCGCGGCCTCCCGGCGATAGTCGGCACTGCCGCGAACGTCGTCGATCGGAGACAGTTCATCGAGCGTCTCCGCCTCGATGAGGGCGCACGGATCGATATCCAGCGGCATTCCAACGAGCCGATTTTCGAGATTCGTGAGCCGGCGAGCCACCTCGGAGCAGGAACCGACGGCAACCGCGGCATTCACGATCCTCCCCTCCGCATCGGCAACGATGCGCGCGGCCACCATGGCGATAGATATAACGAGATAGCGGCGCGAGCCGAGCTTGAGAAACGCCGAGCGCCCATCGGTTGCCGCACCCGGGATGTAAATCGCGGTAAGGAGTTCACCAGGCACAAGCGCCGTCTTGCGGTTGCCCCGCATGAAGTCCCCTAGCGGCAGCTGGCGCGTCCTGCCCATCGAAGCAAGCTCCACCTCCGCGCCAAGGATCAGCAGCGGCGGGATGCCGTCGGCGGCGGGCGAGGCGTTGCACAGATTGCCGGCAACAGTGCCGCAATTCTGGATCTGGATCGAGCCGACTTCACGCGCGGCCTGCTTCAGCGCGTCAAACCCCGGGAGAAGATCGGCGCGCAGAATCTCCGTCCACGTCGTTAGCGCGCCGATCCTGATGCCTTGGTCCGTCTTTGTGACGCCGCGCAATTCGCCGAGCGCGTTGATGTCCAGCACATTGCACCGCAGGGGTTTGGACCCGAGCGCGGGATAGAAGTCGGTGCCGCCGGCAAGAATTGTCCAGTCGCCCTCGCCCAGCAGCGCGACAGCGTCTTCGAGACTGGTTGGTTTTGCGTAGCGCGTCACGCAATGCCTTCCGAAGCGACGATTCCGGCGGCTTCAAGGCTGCCGGAAATCATTCGCATACAAATGATATCAGCCGGCGCCGGCATGTCAAAATGAACTCTGGGTGGGTCCCTCTTTCATCGTAAAACCACCGTGTTTGCAGCTCACATATCCCCGCGCGCGGCGTCGAGGTCGACCAAGGTCAGGTGTTGGCCGCCAACTTTGCCCTTGCGCCAGCTTCATTCCACAGCGGAAATGGTCTAAGGGCTCGCCTGTTCCGGCCCCGAGAGGATGATACATGGCAACCGGCAGTGTGGCGCGCAGCGCCGAAGTCAGCCGCAAGACGAAGGAAACCGACATTTCGGCGTCGATCGCGATCGACGGCGCCGGGTGCTCCGACATCGCAACGGGCGTCGGCTTTTTCGATCATATGCTCGATCAGCTGTCGCGCCACTCGCTGATCGACATGACGGTGAAAGCAAAAGGCGACCTCCACATCGATGACCACCACACCGTGGAAGATACCGGGATTGCGATTGGCCAGGCGCTGGCGAAAGCGCTCGGCGAACGGCGCGGCATCATGCGCTATGCCTCGATCGACCTTGCCATGGACGAGACGCTGACACGCGCCGCGGTGGATGTTTCGGGGCGGCCTTATCTGGTCTGGAATGTCGGCTTCTCCTCTCCCAAGATCGGGACTTTCGACACCGAGCTTGTGCGCGAGTTCTTCAACGCGCTCGCCCAGCACGCCGGCATTACCCTGCACGTCACCAATCACTATGGCGCAAACAATCATCACATCGCCGAGACCTGCTTCAAGGCGGTGGCGCGCGCGCTGCGGGCCGCACTCGAGCCTGACCCGCGCCAGCCCGACGCCGTTCCCTCAACGAAAGGCAGTCTGAAAGGCTGAGCCATGGCCAGTTTCGTCCTGATGCAGCCGCCGGCCGGCGAGAAGAGCGACGGTCCAGCCTTGCCACTGTTCGTGCGCGACGGCTTTTCATGGTTGGCTTTGGTGTTTGGGCCGCTCTGGCTCGCATGGCATCGGCTGTGGCTGCCGGCCATCACCGTCTTGGCGGTGATGATGGCGATCACCGCGCTCGGCGCGCGTCTCGGCCTCGGCACGCCCGCCGCGATGCTCTCTGCGCTGGTGTCGACATGGGTCGGGCTTGAGGGCGCGTCGATGCGGATCGCCGGTTTGCGCCGTCGCGGTTACACGGATATCGGCGTGGTCATGGCCGACAGTCTCAGCGATGCAGAGTTGCGTTTTGCCGCCGGGGTTTCCGAAGAGGGCGCCGCGCCGCGTCGTGCGGCACCGCCTAGCCTTCGCCTGCCGATCAACAAGCCGCTGCCGCACGATCCCGCCATCGGCTTCCTGACCTTCCCCAGCAAGAGCTGACATGCGCGTCGCCATCATCGACTACGGTTCCGGCAATCTGCGTTCGGCGACGAAGGCCTTCGAGCGCGCCGCGCGGGAAGCGGGAGTCGCGGCGGAGATCGAGCTGACGGCGGATGCCGAGCGGGTGTGCACGGCGGATCGCATCGTGCTGCCGGGCGTCGGCGCCTATGCCGACTGCCGCGCCGGGCTGGACGCCGTGCCTGGCATGGTCGAGGCGATCGACGAAGTCGCTGTGAAGCAGGCCCGGCCCTTTCTTGGCATCTGTGTTGGGATGCAGCTGATGTCCGATCGCGGGCTGGAAAAGACGGTCACCAACGGCTTCGGCTGGATCGCCGGAGATGTGAAGGCCATCGAGCCGAACGATCCGGCGCTGAAGGTGCCGCAGATCGGCTGGAACACGTTGACGCTGGCCCGGCCTCACCCGCTCTTCGATGGCATTCCGACCGGACCGGACGGACTACATGCCTATTTCGTCCACTCCTATCATCTTGAAACGAAACGCCCGGCCGATGTGCTCGCGCTGGCGGATTACGGTGGTCCAGTCACCGCAGCCGTCGTGCGCGAAAACCGTGCGGGTACCCAGTTTCATCCCGAAAAGAGCCAGCGGCTCGGGCTGGCCCTCATCGCCAATTTCCTGAGGTGGAAGCCATGACCGAAACTGCCAGGAAGGGTTATTGGATGGCGATGGTCGACGTCACCGATCCGGACAACTATCCAAAATACATCGCGGCGAACAAGGCGGCGTTCGACAAATATGGCGCCCGGTTCATCGTGCGCGGAGGCCGCTCCGAGGTTTTCGAAGGCCCGGCCGCGACCCGCATGGTCGTCATCGAATTCGACAGTTACCAGACCGCGCTCGACTGTTTCCACTCGCCGGAATATCAGGCGGCGCTGAAGCTGCGGCAAGCCTATTCCAAGGCACATTTCGCCATCGTCGAGGGTCCATGATTCTCTTTCCCGCCATCGATCTCAAGGACGGCCAGTGTGTGCGCCTCAAGCTGGGCGATATGCGACAGGCGACGGTCTACAATTCCGATCCGGCCGCACAGGCAAAGGCCTTCGAAGATCAAGGCTTTGAATGGCTGCATGTGGTGGATCTCAACGGCGCATTCGCAGGCGAGAGCAAGAATGGAGCCGCCGTCGAAGCTATCCTGGAGGCGACCAAGAACCCGGTGCAGCTCGGCGGCGGTATCCGCAGCATGGCGCATATAGAGGCCTGGCTGGAAAAGGGTCTGGCCCGGGTCATTCTCGGCACGGTCGCTGTGCGCGATCCCGATCTGGTCAAGCAGGCGTGCAGGGCGTTCCCCGGCAAGGTTGCCGTCGGCATCGACGCCAAGGGCGGCAAGGTTGCGGTCGAGGGTTGGGCGGAAGCCTCGTCGCTTGGCGTCGAGGAACTGGCGCGGATATTCGAAGGCGCCGGCGTCACCGCGATTATCTACACCGATATCGACCGCGACGGCATTCTGACGGGCATCAACTGGGAATCGACGATCGCGCTGGCCGACGCCGTGTCGATCCCCGTCATCGCCTCGGGCGGGCTTGCCTCCATCGCCGACATCGTGCGCATGACCATGCCGGATGCGAAGAAGCTCGAAGGCGCGATCTCCGGGCGCGCGCTCTATGATGGCCGCATCGATCCGGCCGAAGCGCTGGCGATCCTTCGCGGCACCGCAAAACCCCCTCGCGGCTTGCTGGACGAGCTACAATGACCCTCAAAGCTCGTGTCATCCCCTGCCTCGACGTCAAGGACGGCCGCGTGGTCAAAGGCGTCAACTTCGTCGACCTGATCGATGCAGGCGACCCCGTCGAAGCAGCAAAGGCCTATGATGCGGCCGGCGCTGACGAATTGTGCTTCCTCGACATCATGGCCAGTCATGAGGGCCGCTCGCCGATCTTCGATGTGATCAGCCGGACCGCCGAGCAGTGTTTCATGCCGCTTACTGTCGGCGGCGGCGTACGCAGTGTCGAGCATATCCGCAATCTGTTGCTGGCCGGCGCCGATAAGGTCGGCATAACGACCGCCGCCGTCACGGATCCTGATCTGGTCGATCGCGCGGCCGACAAATTCGGTAACCAGTGCATCGTCGTATCGATGGACATCAAGCGCGTTTCGGCGCCTGGCGAGCCGCCGCGCTGGCAGCTCTTCACCCATGGCGGGCGTAACGCGACCGGCCTTGATGCCCTGGAGTTTTCCGCCAAGGCCGTGCAACGCGGCGCAGGCGAGCTGTTGCTGAATTCGATGGACCGCGACGGTACCAAGATCGGCTACGACATCGAGCTGACGCGGGCGATTGCCGACAGCGTGCCCGTGCCGGTGATCGCCTCGGGCGGCGTCGGCACCCTCGATCACATGGTCGAAGGAATTCGCGACGGTCACGCCACGGCTGTGCTGGCCGCTTCGATCTTCCACTTCGGCACCTACACGATAGGCGAGGCCAAGGCGCATATGGCGGCGGCCGGGCTTCCGATGCGACTGGATCGGGCTGCTTGAGGCCGCCCACCTTCTACCCGGCGCGGAAATGGTCTAAACCGCGAGGATGACTATGTTTTCTCTCGCCGACCTTGAACGAATCATCGCCGAGCGCGGCCGATCCGGCGCGGAGGCGTCGTGGACGGCCAAACTTTTCGCCAAGGGCATCGACAAGGCCGCCCAGAAAATGGGCGAGGAAGCGGTGGAAGCGGTCATCGCCGCCGTAAAGGGAGACGCCAAGGGCCTGGTTTCGGAGAGCGCCGATCTGCTCTATCACTGGCTCGTTGTGCTCGCCCTTGCCGGTGTGCCGCTGAGCGACGTGCTGGAGGAGCTGCAGCGGCGCACGTCTCAGTCCGGCATCGCCGAAAAGGCCGGCCGCAGGGAATAGATGGACCATTCGAGAGGGACGATGGACCAGCTGGTGCCAACCGAGAAATACTCGCCCTACCGTTTTTTCACGGCTCGGCAATGGGCGAAATTTCGCGCGGATACGCCGCTGACGCTGACCGAGGAGGAGGTGCAGC